>Ga0160465_100270_pt1 | contig 36069 bp, 32 predicted proteins | sample HID1971K_E11MG_FD_108209 | JGI IMG/M metagenome (GOLD analysis project Ga0160465, IMG submission 108209) | Enriched millipede-associated microbial communities from UW Madison campus, WI, USA - HID1971K_E11 MG | ecosystem: Host-associated > Arthropoda: Insects > Digestive system > Unclassified ...
ACCTACCTGGAGCGGGTCACCCAGCCGATCGAGATCGTTGCTTCCCTCGACGACGGCGCGAAGTCCCGCGAATTGCACGACCTGCTGGTGGAAATCGCCGGCCTGTCGAACCTCATTACCCTGAGCGCGGAGGGTGATGACGCCCGTCGTCCATCGTTCTCGCTCAATCGCCCGGGGGCGGACATCAGCCTGCGCTTTGCCGGTATCCCCATGGGCCATGAGTTCACCTCCCTGGTGCTGGCGCTGCTGCAAGTCGGCGGCCACCCCTCCAAGGCCAGCGCCGAAGTGATCGAGCAGATCCAGGCCCTGGAAGGCGAATTCACCTTCGAAACCTACTTCTCGCTGTCCTGCCAGAACTGCCCGGACGTGGTCCAGGCGCTGAACCTGATGGCAGTGCTCAACCCCAACGTGCGCCATGTAGCCATCGACGGTGCGTTGTTCCAGGACGAAGTCGAGGCCCGCAAGGTCATGGCGGTGCCCAGCATCTACCTGAACGGCGAAGTGTTCGGCCAGGGCCGCATGGGCCTGGAAGAGATCCTCGGCAAGATCGACACCAGCGCCGGCAGCCGCCAGGCCGAGAAGATCAACGCCAAGGATGCCTTCGACGTGCTGGTGGTCGGCGGTGGCCCCGCGGGTGCCGCGGCAGCCATCTACGCCGCGCGCAAGGGCATCCGTACTGGCGTCGCCGCCGAGCGTTTCGGTGGCCAGGTGCTCGACACCCTGGCCATCGAGAACTTCATCTCGGTGCAGGAAACCGAAGGGCCGAAGTTGGCCACGGCGCTGGAAGAGCACGTCAAGCAATACGACGTCGACATCATGAACCTGCAGCGCGGCGAAGCGCTGATTCCGGCCACCGACGGCGGCCTGCACGAAGTACGCCTGGCCGGCGGCGCATCGCTCAAGGCCAAGACCGTGATCCTGGCCACCGGTGCCCGCTGGCGGGAAATGAACGTGCCGGGCGAGCAGGAGTACCGCGCCCGTGGCGTGGCCTACTGCCCGCATTGCGATGGCCCGCTGTTCAAGGGCAAGCGCGTGGCGGTGATTGGCGGCGGCAACTCCGGGGTGGAAGCGGCCATCGACCTGGCCGGCATCGTCGCCCAGGTGACGCTGATCGAGTTCGACAGCCAGCTGCGTGCCGATGCGGTGTTGCAGCGCAAGCTGCACAGCTTGCCCAACGTCAAGGTGATCACCAGCGCGCTGACCACCGAAGTGCTCGGCAATGGCGAGAAAGTGACCGGGCTGCGCTACAAGGACCGCACCACTGACCAGCTGCATGACCTGGCGCTGGAAGGTATCTTCGTGCAGATCGGCCTGTTGCCGAACACCGACTGGCTCAAGGGCACGGTCGAGCTGTCACCGCGTGGCGAGATCATCGTCGATGCCAAGGGCGCGACCAACATCCCGGGTGTGTTTGCCGCGGGTGACGTGACCACGGTGCCGTACAAGCAGATCGTTATCGCCGTGGGTGAGGGGGCCAAGGCATCGCTGGCTGCCTTCGACCACCTGATTCGGACCTCTGCTCCGGCGTAAGCCTGCATTGGCCCCATCGCCGGCAAGCCGGCTCCCACAGGTACAACCCTGGCCTCAAGGCTTGTGGAGTACCTGTGGGAGCCGGCTTGCCGCGATGAGGCCATTACAGACTGAGGGTGTCTATGATCACAGCAGACCCCCTCAGGAATCCCCCAAATGACCCTGATCAGCCGCGAACCCTGGTGGCTAGTGCCACCCAAGCCCGGGCAAAAGGAGCAGGACCTGCACTGGGGCTATCTGGAGATCTACGAAGGCGGCCGTACCGTGTTCGTCGATCAGCGCCCCAGTGACCGGGAGCTGGCCGAGCGCAAGAGCTGTCGCAACTTCCCCGAGCCGGAACTCTGACCGGCTCAGCCCTCCAGGTCGGCCAGGCGCGCCTCCAGTGCCGCGATGCGTGCTTCCAACGCCTCGATCCGCTCCTCCGAAACGCTGCCGGCGCTGCTGCGGGCACCGCCTTCCTGTTGCCGTGCGGCAAGGATCGCCTCGATTTCCGCCGGGTCGCCCAGCGCGTGGGTATAGCGGTCTTCGCGTTGCCCTGTCTGGCGCGGCAGGTGCAAGGCCAGGCCTCGCGAAATCAAGCGCTCCAGCTGGTGCTGGATCTGCTCGGTGTCGTCGAAGTCATGCAGGCGGTTGCTGCGGGTCAGCAGCTCGCTGAGGGTTTGTGGGCCGCGCAGGAACATCAGGCCCATGAGTACAAGCTGCGCGGGTACCAGTTCCAGCGCCTTGTCCACCCGCTGCTCCCAGCGGTCGGCACGGCTGCCCATCTGCAGGCGGGTCATCTGCTGGCCTTCGAGGGTGCGCAGGGCCTGGCCTACCTGGCCTTGGCTGAGGTTCATGACCGGCTCGCGGCTGGTCTTCTGGTTGCAGGCCAGGACCAGGGCGTTGAGGGTCAGTGGGTAGCTTTCCGGGCTGGTGGCCTGCTTCTCGATCAGCGAGCCGAGAATGCGGATCTCGATACTGCTGAAGCGGCCTTCGCCTGCGGTTTCATGTTCTGACATGGCCCTGTCTCATTGCTGGGGAAAGGCCACTAGCGTAGGTAAAGCGCCTGGCTTAAGCAATCGCCGGCTGAGCTCAGCGGTGTACGGGTGGGAGCTGGCTTGCCGGCGACAGGGCCGCAAAGCGGCCCCTGCAACCTCAAGCCCTGCGCCGCTCCTCGGCCTGGCACGCCGCTGCCGTGAACAGCACATCGGTCGAGGAATTCAGCGCCGTCTCCGCCGAGTCCTGCAACACGCCGATGATGAAGCCCACCGCCACCACCTGCATGGCGATCTCGCTGGGAATGCCGAACAGGCTGCACGCCAGCGGAATCAGCAGCAGCGAACCACCGGCCACACCCGAGGCGCCGCAGGCGCAGACCGCCGCGACCAGACTGAGCAGCACCGCAGTCGGCAGGTCTACCACGATACCCAGGGTATGCACGGCCGCCAGGGTCAGCACGGTGATGGTGATCGCCGCACCCGCCATGTTGATGGTCGCACCCAGAGGAATCGACACCGAGTAGGTGTCTTCATGCAGGCCCAGGCGCTCCGACAGCGCCAGGTTGACCGGGATGTTTGCAGCCGAGCTGCGGGTGAAGAATGCCGTGATGCCGCTCTCGCGCAGGCACAGCAAGGTCAGCGGATACGGGTTGCGACGAATCTTCCAGAACACGATCAGCGGGTTCATCACCAGCGCCACGAACAGCATGCAACCGATCAGCACGGCCAGCAGGTGCAGGTAGCCGAGCAGGGCGCTCAGGCCCGACTGGGCGAGGGTGGAGCTGACCAGGCCGAAAATACCCAGCGGCGCGAAGCGGATCACCACGCGCACGATCAGGGTCACGCCGTTGGACAGGTCCTCGACCACGCCACGGGTGGTGTCGCTGGCGTGGCGCAGGGCAACGCCCAGGCCGATGGCCCAGGTCAGGATGCCGATGAAATTGGCGTTGAGCAGGGCATTGATCGGGTTGTCCACTGCGCTCAGCAGCAGGTTCAGCATCACTTCGCTGATGCCGCCCGGCGCGCTGAGCGTGGCCTCGCTGGTGCTCAGGGTCAATTGCGAGGGGAACAGCATGCTGGCGACCACGGCCACCACTGCGGCGGCGAAGGTACCCAGCAGGTACAGCCAGAGGATCGGGCGAATGTGGGTTTCCTGCCCGTGGCGGTGGTTGGCGATCGATGCCATGACCAGGATGAACACCAGCACCGGCGCGACCGCCTTGAGTGCGCTGACGAACACCTTGCCGAGGAAGCCCAGGTCGAGGGCGATGGCCGGGGCCAGCAACGCCAGGGCGATACCGGCAACCAGGCCGATGACGATCTGGGTCACCAGGCTGGTGCGGTTGAGGAGGTGGAAAACAGGGGTCATGTGCAGCGCTGTCTCGAATTTCTTGAAAGGGCATGACTTTACCACAGTCGGTTCCGGCCCTATCGCCGGCAAGCCGGCTCCCACAAGATCAGTCATGTACCTGCGGGAGCCGGCTTGCCGGCGATAGGGCCCCCAGATCACCAATGAAACAGTTCCCGCCGGGCCCCTTCGGTAATCGCCACGATCCCGGGATGCTTCACCTTGCGCTCCACCGAAATAGCATAGAACGACTCCAGCACCGCATCGGTCTGCCCGACCAGCTCGACCCCGTATTGCCGGCACACTTCCTCGGCGATCACGCTCGGTGCCACGAAGATGCCGCTGCCGGACTGGCCAAAGGCTTGCATCAGTGCGCTGTCGTCGAACTCGCCGATGATCCGGGGATGTACCTGCTGCTCGCCCAGCCAGCGCAGCAGGCGGCTGCGGACCACGGTTTCCTGGCCGGGAATCAGCAACGGGGCATCCTGCAGGCAGGCGGGGAAGCTGCCGGCATGGCGCCGTGCCAATGCCGGGGTGGCGAAAAAGCTCAGGCCACATTCGCCGAGCTTCTGGCTGTAGCCCTTGATATCCAGGTGGCTGGGCATGGGACTGTCGGAAATCACCAGGTCCAGGCGCTGGATCGCAAGGTCCGCCAGCAAGCGTTCGAGCTTGTCCTCGCGGCAGTTGATGCGCAGCACATCGTCCAGCTCCATGGTCGGCGCCAGCAGGCGATAGACGATGGACTTGGGCACCACATCGGCCACGCCGACGCGAAACAGGATCTGCTCCTGGGGGCCGGCCCGCAGCATGGCCTCCAGTTCACCGCCGATCTGGAACATCTGTTCGGCGTAGGCCAGCGCCTGGCGACCGGTTTCGGTCAGCTCCAGCTGCCGGCCCACGCGCTGGAACAGCTCCAGTCCATAGGTCTGCTCGAACAGGCTGATCTGGCCGCTGATGGTCTGCGGGGTCAGGTTCAGTTGCTCGCTGGCACGGGTGATGCTCCCGGTTTTGGCCACGGCCCAGAAATAGTGCAGCTGACGGTAATTGAGCATGTCATTGCCGATTCGAAAAAACCGAAGTATACACGCTGAAAATACGAATTTTCCTGAAGTGTCGAGGCCTCTAGAATGCGACCCCATCAGGCGCAACGCGCCCCAGGGATATCGACAAGCGAGGACCTCATGTTGCAACTCAAATCCATTGGTACACCGCTGGTGCTAGCCTTGGCACTGTTGAGCCTGGCCGGCTGCGACCAGGCCGAGAAATCCGCCCAGCAGATGCTCGACCAGGCCGCCGAGTCGGCCAAGCAGGCCATCGATGACACCAACAAGGCGGCCCAGCAGGCACTGAGCGAGACGCTCGGCAGCGAAGGGCACAAGCCCAAGGACGCCGATTCGCAAGACAAGACCCAGGACATCTGACCCAGAACCGCTGCAGGATTGAAACATGGAATATTTGCTGGAACTCGCCGCAAGCCCTACTGCCTGGGTTGCCCTGGCCACACTGGTAGCCATGGAAGTCGTACTGGGTATCGATAACCTGATCTTCATTTCGATCCTGACCAACAAGCTGCCAGTGGAATACCGCTCCAAGGCCCGTCGCATCGGCATCAGCATGGCTTTGGTGATGCGCCTGGCGCTGCTCAGCACGGTAGCCTGGATCGTGCAGTTGACCGACCCGGTGTTCGAAGTGTTCGGCAACGCCTTCTCCTGGAAGGACGTGATCCTGATCGCCGGTGGCCTGTTCCTGCTGTGGAAGGCGACCAAGGAGATTCACGAGAACGTCGACCCGCATGGCGCCAAGGAAGAGGCCAAGGTGTCGTCCACGGTTACCCTGGGCTTCGCCGCGGCGATCTTCCAGATCCTGCTGCTGGACATCGTCTTCTCGGTCGACAGTATCATTACTGCCGTGGGCATGACCGAGCACCTGCCGATCATGATCATCGCCGTGATCACCGCCGTGATCGTGATGATGGTGGCCGCCGACCCGCTGGCCAACTTCATCAATGACAACCCGACCGTGGTCATGCTGGCGCTGGGCTTCCTGATCATGATCGGCATGACCCTGATCGCCGAAGGTTTCGGTGCCCATGTGCCGAAAGGCTATGTGTATGCGGCGATGGCCTTCTCGACGGTGATCGAAATCCTCAACATCCTGGCGCGTCGGGCACGGCTCAAGCGTGAGGCGGCTGAAGGGTAATCGACTTTGGGGGCGCGTTGCGCCCCTTTTTCGCCGGCTTGCCGGCGAGGGGCTTGCAGCCAATTCTCTTTTCAGTGCACCCCGGCATGCCCTCGGCGCTCTTGCCGAGACTTGGCCGGGGCCTGCGGTGGCAGGTGGTGATGATGCGAATGACGCCGCACGATACGCATTACACCCCATAGCATGGCAGCAGCGACGCTCAGCCACATACCCACCAGCATGAGGATTGCCATGGTCAGGCTCATCTGTGCCTCCTTCTCTCGGGCCGCCGCAAGGGTTGGCCCTCCAGACACAGCATTAGTCTAGCTCGCCGGCCGGGACGTTCCATTGACCGAACGTCTGGTCGTGGGGCCGATCGCTTTGAAGCGGGTGCCGGGCTATACCCGCGCCGCGCGGCGCCCTATGATCGGTGGCCAGAGCCGGGCGCTGCCTGCCTGGCACCGGAACAAGCGAGCGTTCATGGAGCACCCTTCCTTCAAACCGTGGGTCAGCGGCCCACGTCGGTTATTGCTGGCTTGCCTGGTGGCCGCGAGCCTGGCCGGTTGTGCCGGTACTCCGCCGGCTGGGCTCAAGGGCCTGCCGCAACGGGTCGAGATCAGCAGCGTGCCGTTCTACCGCGGCAACGCCAACCACAGCGGTGCCATGGCCCTGGCGGCGGTGCTCTCGCAGCAGGGGGCGCCGATCACCCCGGGCCTGCTGGACAAACCCTTGAACCTGCCGCAGGGCGCCGATTCGCTTGCGACCGGCATTCCCCGCGTGGCGCGGGAGTACGGCATGGTGGTCTATCCGCTCGACCCACGGTTCGACGCCTTGCTGACCCAGGTGGCCGCGGGCAATCCGGTGCTGCTGCGTTATCAGGAAGGTGCGTTGTGGGGCGAGCCGCGCTATGCGGTGCTGATCGGCTATGACCGCTATAAGCAGCGGGTACTGCTGCGCTCAGGCATGAACCGGCGGCAGTTGATGGCCTTCGACGACTTTGCTTCGGCCTGGGCGAAGGAGGGGAGTTGGGCCGTACTGGTGCAGCCGCCGCGGCAATTGCCCGCCGAGGTGGACCGCCAGCGCTGGCTGCAGGCTGCCGATGAACTGGCCCGTGCCGGCCAGGAAGTGGCGGCGAAGCAGGCTGTCAGCAGCTTGGGCAAGTAGGGGGGTAGTGCTGGCCCTATCGCCGGCAAGCCGGCTCCTACAGGAGTTCAGTGGGGTACCTGTGGGAGCCGGCTTGCCGGCGATGAGGCCATCGGCCTGGATCAGAAGCCCAGGCGGTCACGCAGGCTGTAGTACCAGGCACCAATGGCGCTGAACGGTACGCGCAGCATCTGGCCACCCGGGAACGGGTAGTGTGGCAGGCCGGCGAAGGCGTCGAAACGCTCGGCCTGGCCACGCAGGGCCTCGGCCAGTACCTTGCCGGCCAGGTGGGTGTAGGTCACGCCGTGGCCCGAGCAGCCCTGGGAGTAATAGATGTTGTCGCCGATGCGGCCTACTTGCGGCAGGCGCGACAGGGTCAGCAGGAAGTTGCCGGTCCAGGCGTAGTCGATCTTGACGTTCTTCAGTTGCGGGAAGGCCTTGAGCATCTTCGGACGGATGATCGCCTCGATGTTGGCCGGGTCGCGCGCACCGTAGACCACGCCACCGCCGAAGATCAGGCGCTTGTCACTGGTCAGGCGGTAGTAGTCGAGCAGGTAGTTGCAGTCTTCGACGCAGTAATCCTGTGGCAGCAGGGTGCGGGCCAGTTCTTCACCCAGCGGCTCGGTGGTGATCACCTGGGTACCGCATGGCATCGACTTGGCAGCCAGTTCCGGTACCAGGTTGCCCAGGTAGGCGTTGCCGGCGACGATGATGAACTTGGCGCGTACCTTGCCCTGCGGGGTGTGCACGACCGGGTTGGCGCCGCGCTCGATGCGCACGGCCGGGGTCTGCTCATAGATGATGCCGCCCAGCGATTCGACCGCGGCGGCTTCGCCCAGGGCCAGGTTCAGTGGGTGGATGTGACCGCCGCTCATGTCCAGCATGCCGCCGATGTAGCTGTCGCAGGCGACGACTTCGCGGATGCGCTTCTGGTCCATCAGCTCCAGCTGGTTATGGCCGAAGCGTTCCCACAGGCGTTTCTGCGATTCCAGGTGGCCCATCTGCTTGCTGGTCAGCGCGGCGAACACGCCGCCGTCCTTCAGGTCGCACTGGATGTTGTACTTGGCTACGCGCTCACGGATGATGCGGCCGCCTTCGAAGGCCATGTGGCCCAGCAGTTGTGCCTGCTTGGGGCCGACGGTGCGCTCGATGACGTCGATGTCACGGCTGTAGCTGTTGACGATCTGGCCGCCGTTGCGGCCCGACGCGCCGAAACCGACCTTGGCGGCTTCGACGATGCTGACCTTGAAGCCGTTTTCCAGCAGGAACAGCGCGCTGGACAGGCCGGTGTAGCCGGCACCGATGATGCACACATCGGTTTCCACCTCACCCTGCAGCGCCGGACGTGGCGGCACCGGGTTGGCCGAGGCGGCGTAGTAGGACTGGGGGTAGGGGGTATTGGCCATGCTCGAGAAACCTCGTGTTTTATATTTTTAACGAATGTACCGATGCTATCAATAATAATAAACACCCGCTAGTCGTCCCGTTAAAAATCCTTGACTGCTCGTCGCCGTGGTTTCGCTATAAAGAGTTTAAGATTCAGTAAGTTAGGGCGAAAAAAAGTGTTGACAGAGGTGTAGGAATGCGTAGAATGCGCACCACACGACAGGCACATAGCTCAGTTGGTTAGAGCACCACCTTGACATGGTGGGGGTCGTTGGTTCGAGTCCAATTGTGCCTACCAAACGAAAGTCCCGGTTCGCCGGGCATGAAAAGGGCGATCCGAAAGGGTCGCCCTTTTTGCTTTTGCCGTCAGAAATCGACAGCCGCTCAGCCGGCCAGTGGCCGGAACGATGCACTCTGATCCTGGCGGCCGCGCCATGGCCTGTCTCGTTTCACAAAGTTTTGATTTTTTTGAAAAAAAAGCTTTACAGAGTGAAACTCGATCTCTAATATGCGCCCCACACGACAGGCACATAGCTCAGTTGGTTAGAGCACCACCTTGACATGGTGGGGGTCGTTGGTTCGAGTCCAATTGTGCCTACCAAACGAAAGTCCCGGTTTACCGGGCACGAAAAGGGCGATCCGAAAGGGTCGCCCTTTTTGCTTTTGCTCCCCATGCTCATCAGGTTTGCGGCTTGCGCCCAAGGCCGTGCCACGCCCGCAGCACCGCGTAGCTGCGCCAGGGCCGCCAGCTGGTCGAGGCCTGTTCGGCAGCCTTTGCGCTGCTCACTCCCAGCGCTTTTTGCAGCGCGATATCGCCAGCAGGAAATGCATCGGGCCAGCGCAGCGCGCGCATGGCGATGTACTGCGCCGTCCAGTCGCCAATGCCTGGCAGTTTTTTCAACTCAGCGCAGGTTGCGCCAACATCGACGCCAGGGTTTAGCCGCAGGCGGCCATTGAGCACCGCGTCGGCCAGTGCGTGCAGCGCGGCCTGGCGTTGCCGGGTGATGCCCAGGCCGCCGAGCGCATCCCCGCTGGCCGCGAGCAGGGCAGCCGGCGTCGGGAAAAGCCGCTCCACGCCAGGCATCGGCGTTTCGAGGGGGGCACCGAAGGCCGTCACCAGACGCCCACCCAGCGTGCGCGCAGCCGCGACGGTGACCTGTTGCCCGAGCACTGCACGTACCGCCAGCTCGAAACCGTCCAGCGTGCCGGGAACGCGCAAGCCTTCGCTTGAGGCAAAAGTGGCATTGAGCGTGGCGTTGATGGCGATCGGATCGGCATCCAGGTCGAAAGCAGCGCGCACGCGATTGATCAGGGCGGGCAGGGCTGCCGCCAACGCATCGTCGACCGTCACCACGACCAGGGTACGCGCCATGTCGAAACGCACCCGCAACCAGCCGCAGTGGACCTGGCCGTCCAGCAGCAGGCGGAGTGTCCGCGCGTACTCCAATCCCTCCACCCGCTCCACGCCGGGCAAGGCGCGTAGCCGCAGGAAGTCGAGCATCGCCTCGACGTCGTAGGGCGGGCGCCACCCCAGGCGCACGCTCGTGCCCTGGCCCTCGGGCAGTGATCTGGCGCGGCGCAGGGCGCCAGGGCTCAAGCCATAGTGGCGCGAGAAGGCGTCATTGAAGCGGCGCACACTGGCAAACCCGCTGGACAGGGCGACCTGGGTCATCGGCAGCTGGGTATCGGCAATCAACTGCTTGGCCGTGAGCAGGCGGCGGGTTTGCAGGTACTGAAGCGGCGAGACCCCGAAGTGCGCCTCGAAGATCCGCCGCAAGTGCCGGTCGCTGACCCCCAGCTGCTGCGCGATCCGTGTCATCGCGCCCCCGCTGGTGCCCGCCGAAGGAGCCGCTTGAGCCCAGGCCTCAGGCTCATCCATCAAGCGCGCGGCCTGCAGGGCAAGGATGCGTGAGGCATCCTCGGTGCTCCACGAGGCGGCGCGCGGCGCCAGCTCTGGCCGGCAGCGCAGGCAAGGCCTGAAGCCTGCCGCCTCGGCCTGGGCGGCGTAACGGAAGAAGCGGATGTTCTCGCGCCGGGGCGTCTTCACGCGGCACACAGGCCGGCAATAGATGCCGGTACTGGTGACGGCCGCGAAGAACGAGCCATCGAAGCGCGCGTCATGCGCCTTGAGGGCCAGGTAGCAGGCGTCGCTTTCGGGGGTATCGGTGATGTTTGGCATGAGAGGCATCGTATACCTCGTCAGCGTTCAGGACTCGCCATTTCCGGACATCTGGTCGATCGATCCAAATGCTACGCGCCGACCACCGGGTAGCAGGCATCGCCCCAGAGCGTCCTGGGGTTGTCGAGCATGAGCAGGATGATCAACGGCACCAGCTTGCCCAGCAGCTTGGTGCAGTCGCGCAGCTGCGAGCGATTGACGCTGCCATCCCAGGTTGCACCGCCATGCACCATCTGGTTGCGCAGGGTATAGATGCGGTTGAACATCACCCCCAGCACCTTGGCCGTGTCGCGCTCCGCCAGCGCGTGGTGGGCGGCGCGCTTGCCGGCACGCAAGCGTTCTTCCCACTCGATTTCGCTGATCTTGCCGTTCTGGAAATCCCAGAAGCTCTGGAACACATAGGGGTTGTCGAGCAGGGCGCGAATGCTGCCGGGGAATTCGGACCACACCAGTTTCTCGATGAGGTGGTCGCTGTCGAGCAGGCAGAGCTTTTGCAGGAAGGCCTTGAAGGCCTCCTGCTCGGACAGCCGATGCTGCTCGTCGATATCGGTGGCGTAGGCGGCGTTGAAGGCAATCCAGAGGAAAATGAAGCGGCCGTCCACATCCTCGGCCTGCTCGGCGCGGTGCAGCCAGCTCAAGGCTCGGTGAATGCGCAGCGCCAGGTTCGGGTGATGGGCGTCGCGTTCGTTGCGGTGGCGAGTCTTGAGCGACTGATAGTCCATTTCCAAAGAATTCCTCGAGCGTTGAAGCGCGTGTCTACAGGGCGGTTTGTGGCAATAGGCTATCACTCAATCCAGAGGTGAAAAAGCCCGGCCACAACGCTCAATCCGCGGCGAGCGGATCGCTGATCGCCAAGGTCACATGCTCGTGGTCCATGAAGCGTACTTCACCGTGCAGCAGACTGCCCTTGACCAGTATCTCGGGGTCGATGCGCAAGCCGCCGCGGATCATGCTGAAACTCAAGCCGGTGGAGGCTATCCCGTCACCGAATTCGACGATGACTTTCTTGCTCTGCGATTTGCTTGCCAGCACCCGGACCTCGAAGTGTTCGCCGATGACCAGCGGGCGACTCAGCCAGTCACGCCGAAGCCTGTACATCAATACGTGCTGACGCTGCACCTCTTCGTCTTCCGCGACACCGCCAACGATACGGGTGATCGTCTCGAGCATCTGCTGCTTGAGGTCGCCGAAAGCCCCGACCATTTCCAGCAGGCGACGCTGGTCATGGCGCAAGCGTTCGATTTGCAGCCTGAGGGTCTCACGTCGTGCCTGGGGCAAATTGTCGGCGATGATCATCAGTTCGTTCATGGCCGCCAGCTGCTCACGGTTGCTGGTCGCCGCGGTGCTGTTGTGGGCGATGATCGCATCCAGCACCCGTGCGCAAGCCAGGCGCTTCTGGGTGCGCTTGGGTTGGCTGTTGAGCATGTCCAGCCAGGCACGGGCGTCATCGCCGGCAATGTGCTGGCCATTGAGCGTGCCCGGCGGCGCGGCCCAGGCCATCAGCCCGGCGCGGACGATGCCGGCTTCGTCGAGTTTGCGTGCTGTACTGTCGAGAATCATCGGAAGTTGCGAGCGACTGACAAGGTCGGCCTGGGTGACGATGAAGAAGATCGGCTTGGGGTGCTTGAGCGTGCGCAGGAACTCCAGGTCGTCGCGGCGGATCGAGCCATTCTTGGCGCTGAGCAGCCAGATGACATGGTCGGCTTCGGCGAGCTGGCGCTGGGCGACCTGCGCATCGCTGTGCGCGGCGTCAAGGCGGTCGGCCTTGCTGTAGCCGGGCGTGTCGAGAAAGGCCAGGCGCTGCCAGAGGCCGGGCAAGTGGATCATCAGCAGGCGCAGGATGTGGGCGAAACCGACCTCGACGTTGGCGGTCTGCTGGTAATGCTTCTGGAAGGCATGGGTGATCGCTTGCAGCGCGCTGCGATCGAGGGGGATCTCCCGGGTGAAGCTGTTCAACGCGATGATGCGCTCGGCCTGGCCCTGCACGATGTAGCTGGGGATCGCAGTGGTGGGCTCGAGCGACTCGGGCAGCACATTGACGCACAGCAGGCTGTTGAGAAAGCGCGACTTGCCCGCACTGAAGCCGCCGCCCACGCCGATGACCGTCTTGTTGGCCAGAGTGGGAAACGCGACCAGGGCCTCCAGCGACTGCTCCAGCGCCAGCAGCGCGCGGTACGCTTGTGCTTCGGCCGGGTAGTCGTCGCGCGCCGCGAGGTTGACGAAGCTCTGGTGGATCAACTGGTGCAAACGGTGCAAGTGCTGGCGCTGCTCGCTGGGGGCGGTGCCCTGGGGCTGGGCGATCAGACGGGTGATCAGCTCCAGTCCCCGTGCCGGATCTGCCAGGTAGGGGTTGGCAGTCTCGGCTTCGGCGGCCTCCAGTTCTTCCAGGGAAGAGCTGAAATCAAGGGACATTTACGGGTCTTCTGTTGTGTAGGCAACTGTCTCGAATGGAATGCGCGTCACTCGCCGCCATTACAGCGCGGCGAGTGCCTTGGCTACCGCCTCCCGGGCGGCAGCGATCTGCGCGCTGCGCTGCGCCTTGTTGGCGATATCTTCGCGCAGGCGGCTCAGGCTTTCCTGGATGTCCGTGCACATGTTCTCGACGAAGGTCTGGCCGGTGGTGTCGAGCGTGCCCTCGATGGCTTTGACCTTGGTATTCACTTCGCTTTCAAGGTCGCGAATGATCGTCGCCACCGCCTCGCGCTGAGCCTGCTTGAGGCCGTCGATCTGGCTCTCCGAGACGCGATGGCTGCCGAACGAACTGACGATGCTCTGGCTGTAGTCCTTGTCGCCGAAGCTGACATCCGGGATGGTGATGCGGCGCAGGCTCTTGTTCACTTCGGCCAGCATCAACTCGGCATCGAAGTCGGCGTTGCCGGTGTCGAACAGTGACATCGCGGCGACGCCGACCCTGCTGCGCAGCAGATCGAGATCGACGCAGTCGATGATGGCCTTCTGCAGGGCCCGGGTGGTCTGCACGGCGAAATCCTGCACCTGTTCGATGGCGTCCTGGGCGCTGGCGTAGGCGGTTACCACATCGCGGTAGCGGGTTTCTTCACTCCACCAGGACAAGGGGTTGTACCATTTGGACGTCGAAACGGTGTAGCTCTCGGTTCGCGTTTCCTTGATCACCTCCACCCTCGAGAATTTGCGTGCCAGATCGCGAATGTCGGTCTTGAGCAGGGCGAACTGCTGGCTGGCCTTGACCGCCTGCTCGTCGAACACGCCTTCCAGGCGCGCCTTGCCGCCCTGCATGCGCTTGAGCATGTCCTGCTCGGTTCGCTGCAACGCGCCGATGTCGCCTTTGCTTATCTGGTCCTCGCGCGTCTGCAGATTCTGGTCAATCTGTTTCAGACGTTCGCGCGAGCCTGTCTGCACGCCTTCGATCAGCTCGCGTTCCTTGCGGGCGATCAGGTCCGCCTTGCGTTCGCGTTGGGCGAGGATCTCCTCAAGCAGCGCCGGAATGTTGGAGAGCTGGCGCAGGCTGGCCGGTTCAAAGGCGAAGCCGGTGGCGGTGCAGAGTTTGTCGAGCTGTTCCAGGTCGTCTTCGCCCAGGTCATCGAAGTGTTCGGCGACCAGCCAGGCCCAGCTGGAGATGAAGCGAGGTGCGGATTTCTGCACGGCGCGGAGGATGTGCCGGGTCTTGTTGTCCAGGCCCGGCTGGGCGATTTGCGCGCCCAGCGTCAGGCTGGCCTGCTCGGTCATCTTCTTGTCCAGCAACTGCAGCATCGCACCGGTGCGCAGCGCAGCCTGTTTGTCCAGCGGTGCCCGTTCGGCGAGCTTGCTGGCCGTGGCGGCGATTCCGCGATCCTGGCGCAGGGCCAGGTCACGCTGCGAACCGACCAGGAACACCGCCTTGTCGTCGATACCGGCTTCGGGCAGTTGCTCGCGCAGCACGGCCATGTCGGAGGAGGTGAGGAACTGGCTGACCGCCGAGAGCAGGAAGATCACATCGCACTGGCCCAGGAAGTTGCGGGTGGTCTGGCCACGGGAAACCACCGGGTCGTTGAAGCCCGGGGTATCGATGATTTCCAGCCCTTGCAGGCGCGGGTCGTCGACGTGCAGCACGGACATCTTGGTGATGGCGGTGAAGCGTCCGCCGCTGCCGACATAGTCCTGCAGCGCATGGGCCAGGCCCTGCGCACCGCCGGGGACATCCAGCTCCTCGCGCTTGCCCAGGTAGGCGTGTACATCGAGCCCCTGCCGGCGGGCCATTTCCACCAGTTCCAGCGAGGAGCGGATGGCCTCCGGCACGTGGCTGTCGATTTCCTGCGCGGTATATACGCGCGCCGGCTGCCGCTTGGCGAACGGGCTGCCGTCGGTCTTCTGCGACTCCTGGAGCATGCGTTCTGCTTCGGCATAGGCCGCGGGGTACTGATTGGCGCGCTGCTCGATGTCGGCCCAGTCGTGGGTGCTGTAGAACACCACCTCGGCCTTGGCCTTGGGCGCGTAGACGATCTTGGTCAGCGCGGCGGTCATGGGGGTGTCCGCCTTGGGCAGCAAGTCGCGGCCGAAGAAGGCCGCATTGAGGAACGAGGACTTGCCGGCCTTCATCTGGCCGACGACGGCGATACGCAGGTTGCGGTCTTGCTCGCGGGCAGCGGCGAGGTTGTCCTCGAGGCCGTCGAGCAGGGCCTGCAGGCCACTGAGTTGTTCGGCGTCGATGACCGCGGCATGGGGGGCAAGGGAGGTCAGAGAAAGCATTCGAGATGTCATGTCTTGTTCCAGGAAAATGAGCCAAGGCCGCCCCACAGCGACACGCGGGTGCGTTGCTGTGCCAGCATTGAAGTCGCGCCTTCATGTTTTTGTGCAGCCGCCTTGTTCAGCCAGCTGACGGCGTGTGCGGCGTTTTTTCTCACGCCCGCGCCGGCTTGGTAGCGACGAGCCAGTTCGAACTGGGCATCGGCATGCCCGCCCTCGGCCGCCTTGCGATAGGCCGCGATAGCGCTTTCCAGGTCCTGTGCAACCCCCAGGCCTTTTTCGTAGAGCACCCCTAACGCGTATTGTGCGTCGGGCCTGCCCTGTTGCGCGGCCCGGTCGATGACGACGAAGCGGGCTTGTGGATGATCTTGTCTGGCTGCCTTTTCAAACCAGTGCAGAGACTGCGGGTCGTCCTTGGCGATGCCTGTGCCACGTGAAAGGCACACAGCCAGGTTGTACTGGGCCTCGACGTGCCCTTGCTCGGCAGCCAGCAAGTAACAGGCGACAGCCTTTGTCATGTCTTCCGGCACGCCCACACCGTTCTCGTAGCAGACGCCCAGGTAGAACTGGGCCTCGACATGACCTTGGTTCTTGGCCTTGCGGTACCACTCGGCGGCGAGGCGTTCGTCGGCGGCAACGCCCTGGCCCAGCTCGTGACAGACGCCAAGCTGGAACTGCGCATCGGCATATCCCAATTCTGCCGCCTGTTCGAAGCAAGTCGCCGCTGACGCGTAATCGCCCTCTTCATGGAATGCCAGGGCTTGGTCGTAGAGCGCTTCGATCGAAGGCGCATCGACGGCCAGATCACCGATGACCTGCGCGATCACGTCCTGCATTTCGGCCTTCAGCGCGGTGAAGCTGTCGACAAGCTCGGCAAACACTTTCTGCTGGCTACGTTGTTCCTGCAGCAGCGCCTTGAGGGTTGCCTGTTCGCCTGGCGGCAGCGAGCCCTGCAAGGGCAGCAAGGTATTGAACAGTGTCAGGTGCTTGCGGTTGGCGGCAAGGTTTTCCTGGTTGTGACGGATGTAGCCGTCCAGCACACGTTCGCACGTGCGCCGGTGGTGGGTGTACTTGGGCGCAGCGTCGAGCTTGTCGAGCCAGGCGCGAATGTCATCGCCGGCAACCTGCGCACCCTGTTCGTCCCCCAGTGGCGCCGCCCAGGCCATCAGCCCGGCGCAGGCAATGCCGGAAGCCTCGATCGCTTGCGCGGTACGTTCGAGAATGGTGTCGATCGCGGTGCTGCAAACCAGGTCTGCCTGGGTGACGACGAAGAAGATCGGCCTGGGATGGTCGAGGCTGCGCAGGAATGCCAGGTCGTCCTGGCGAATCGAGCCGTTCTTGGCGCTGATCAGCCACATCACATGGTCGGCTTCGGTCAGTTGCCTGAGGGCGACGGTTTCATCGGCCTGCTCGCTATCCTGGGCATCAGCCTTGCTGTAGCCCGGCGTGTCGAGGAACGCCAGGTTGCGCCAGGCGAAGCGGGCGCAGTGCAGCATCAACAGCTTGAGTACATGGGCAAAGCCGAACCCGTCGTCGAGGCTGTCCCGGTACTGGCTGCTGAACGCATGGGTGATGGCCTGCAGGCCATCGCGGTTCAGGCCGATCTTCTGGTTGAAGGTATTGAGCGCAACGATGCCGTCTTCGCCCTGGCAGATGAAGCTGGGAATCGCCGTGGTCGGCTCGAGCGACTCGGGCAGCAGGTCGACGCCGAGCAAGGTGTTGAGCAGGCGAGACTTGCCGGCACTGAAACCACCACCGACGCCGACCACGGTCTTGTTGGCCAGGTCGGGAAACAGGGCAAGGTTTTCCAGTGACGCTTCAAGCGCCTGCAGCTCGCGCAAGGCTTGGGCTTCACCGGGATAGCTACCCTTTGAGGCGAGCGCGATGAAGCGTTCGTGGATCAGTTGATGCAGGGCAGCGGGCAGGTGCTGTTGCAACGCCCGCTTTGGCTTTCCGACCAGGCTGGCTATCAGTTGCAAGCCCTTGCCAGGGTCATTCAGGTAAGGGTTGCCGGTGGCCGCTTGCGCGGCCTCCAGCTCTTCGAGGGAGAAGCTGAAATCAAGCGACATCGGCGCAAGCCTCCGCAGGCAGGGGTTGCTGCTGGCTGTCGGGGGCGAGCAGCGATGCGACGCTGTCCAGTGCCTGCTCGGCCTTTTGCCGAACCTGCTGCCTGTGCTCGGCGTCTGCAGTCAGTTGCTGTTCGATGCGCTCGAGGTTTTCCCGTTGCGCCGCCAATTGCGCGGTTAATCGCTCGTGCATCGCGTCGAGGAACTGGCGAGCATGCGTGTCGAGCGTCTCGGGGATCACGCCTTGCAACTGGCGGATGACCGACTCGATCGCTTCATTGGCTTTGCCTTCGGCTTCGCTGTCCTTGCTGGCGCGTGAGGCGATCGCGCCGAGGGCGCCGCCGACCAGGCCGCCGACCAGGGTGCCGATCACCGGGACCATGGTGCCGATGGCAGCCCCGGCCGCTGCCCCGGCTCCAGCACCGGATGCGCTGAAACCAGACTCGGGCTCCATCCCGTCCGGACCGTCGCCGGTCAGCTGCGGCCCTTCGAAAGCACCGAATTCGACATGACTGCCCAACCGCTGGCAGGCCTCCTTCAGGCGCGGCGTCAGGGTCTGCTCGATGGCCAGTTGGCAAGCGTTGCGGGCATCGGCGGTGAGCAGCGGGCCAATGCCCTGGCCTGCCAGCAGCATCTGCTTGTAGGCCGGACGACGGCTGCGCAGGTAGCTGTTGACGGTGGCCAGCACCTGTTGGCTGACAGTACCCCGGCAGTCGCGCAGGAGGTGATCCTGTTCGTCCAGGTGGTCTTCTTCCAGCCTGGCCATGCGCTTGTCGATGGCTTTCTTCTGTTCGAGCAGCTGCTGGGCACCCGTATCGGTTGCCAGCTGCTGGCGGATCAGGTGTTCGGCCTGGCTCAGCAGCGCCTTGACCTGGTTGGCGAAACGCTGATGGAACAAGGCTGCCTTCTGGGTCTCGAGGCCGGCGAGCAGGTCCTCGAAGCCACTCAGGTCACCCTCGCGCGCCGAGCAGCCACGAGTCGGCTGGCTGGGGTCCAGGCCGGCCTGCTCGACCAGGGAGCGGCGCAGGCTTTCACGCCCTTGTCGGCTGTTCAGCGCCTCCTGGCAGACCAGCAGGGAAAATTCCTGGCCCAGGGATCGCTGGCGAGCGACGAAGGCGCGTTCGTCGACACCGACCTGACTGAGGCGAGTGACGCAAAGAATGCACGAGACGGCCTCGCCAATGTACTGCTGCAGCGCGCGTTCGTGCTGACCGTCATTGGAGCCCAGGCCGGGCGTGTCCACCAGCACCAGGTCAGGGTGGCGGGCGAGTGCGCTGCGGCACAGGTGCAGTTCGATGAACAACGGCGGCCGGGCGTTCGTGCGGGGATCGGCCAGCAACGCGGCGTAGGCCGAGAGCGGTTTTTCCTCGCGGCGCACCTGCCCGGTGTGGACGTCCTCCAGCCAGTGGATCACCAGTTTTTCCGCGCCCGCGTCGGCGTAGTGGAACTCGGTGGCCAGGCTGGTGCAGGCGCCCAGGTCGTGCTTCTGGATTTCCTCGCCCAGCCAGCAGTTGAGCAGGGTCGACTTGCCCACGCTGAACTTGCCGATCAAGGGAACCTTGAGGTGGAAGCCGGTGATCTGCTGGCGCAGTGCATTGACCTCTGCGGCAAAATGCCGGGGCAGGATGTTCTCGCCCAGCAGGTCGTCGAGGACCTGCAGGTGCTCCAGCCAGCGTGTTTTGTAGCGCGTCAGGTCGCTGCTGCGCACCACCGTGAATCCTGCGGATTGGAGGTGATAGAGCAACTCGGCGAGGAAGTCCCAGGCCGGTAGCGTGGTTGCCGAGTGGTAGCCCCAGCAGGCCAGTGCATTTTCCGCGTCAGTCGGAGCGGTGCCTGCGCGCAGGTCGAGCAGCCAGTGGGCCGTCGGGTTGAGCGGGGTCGCTTGGGGCGGCGCGGCCAGGCCTTGGGTAAGCGCCTGCAGGCAGGTCGAATGCTGGCTCAATTGGGTGCAGAACCCTTCGAGCTGGACAGGGTGGGCCTGGTCCAGCCCGACACGCAGGCACATTTCCTTGAGGCTGCAGAGCTCGCGGACTGTCCACTGGCCGTCGGTCAGGCGGAAGAAATCGTTGGCCAGGCAGCTCAGGCGTACGGCAGGAGGCAATTCGCTGAGCGCCTTGCCGCCTAGATGAGGCCTGTTCGGGTGCAACAGCCAATCGTGCAGGCGGCTGGTGCGTTCCAGCGCGTCGAGGCGACTTTCGTGTGCGTTCAGGCGCTCGCGCAGCTTGCAGTAGACACCCGCCAGGGAGCGGTAGACGCGACGCAGGTCATCGTTGTGACGCGCGCCGAGGCGCTCGAGTTCGACATACGCGCCATTGAGGCGGTTGTGCAAGGTACAGGCGAACTCCAGCGTGATCGCGCCCTTTTCCTGAACGGCAGCGATCAGGCGCAGGGCGGCGAACTGTGCCTGCGCCAGGTCGCGGTCGTTCTCGGCGGCCAGTTGCTGGTTGTTGCCGGTGAGGGCGCCCATGAACCGGGAAAGCAGCCCCTGTTTACGCAGGTGCGTGGCGCGTCCGCTGACCGGGGACAAGGTGGCGAGGGCATCCAGTACCGAGGTTTCGACCGCCCGGCGGTTGTTGCTGTTCTGCGCCAGGAAACCGTCGACGGCAATGATCAGTTGCTCCCGCTCGATGTCCGCCAGCAGCGCAGCGTTGTCCAGCGCCAGGTGTTCGAGGGCGCACGGGGCATCGTCGTCCGCCAGGTCGAGTGTCTGGTTGAAAGCGTCCTGGCGAATTTGCCGGTCGAAGTGCTGGACATCGGCAATGACCTGGCTGTGCGCGCGGTCCATGTCACCGAGCCTGTCGTTGAGCGTGCGCTCGTGTTCGGCGGCCAGCCGGGCGCGTTCCCAGAGGGCCTGGTACTGGGCCTCGTTGTCGAGGAACAGTTGCAGGTGGCGCAGGACCTGCAGGGCGTCGGCATAGCCCTGTTCCATGCGTCTTGCGGCACCTTCGTTGGAGAAGTCGAGCGTCGCGCTGACCCCACCCAGGCTGTTGGCCGGCACGATCGGCACGATGCGCACGCCAGGGTAATGCCGCGGGTCGATGCTCAAGTCGTCGGGCGACAGGTACACCACCAGGATCGTGTCGCAACCGGCCTCGATCAGCGGGCGGATCGGCGTGTTGTCGACCTGCTTGTGCGGCAGCCCCCAGTAGAAGCCACCATCGGTATAGGTACTGTCGCCGATCGTGACCTCGTCGAAGATCAGCGGCAGTGCAGCAGTGCCCAGCAGCATGTGCGCGGCGGTGTGGGTATCGCGTACCGAGAGGTAGTCGACGCGGTTGGCGGCGCAATTGTGCAGCGCCACGGTCAACGGCAGCGCCGAGCTCGCCAGCCGGCCAGCATCCAGGCCTTCGGCGATCATGCTGCTCAGGCCATCCTGCTTGAAGAAGCCCTTGGTGCTGAGGACGTGGCTGAGCACCGGCGAGATCATGCCGCTGGCGGTCAGCAGCGCCAGGCGCGACGTCAACCCCGGCACGTCCTGCAAGGACAGCATGTTGCGGCTTTCGATGTTCAGCCACATGGCCTTGGCCTGGTCGAGCTTGCCTTGGGCGAACATGGCGCCATTGAGACCGCCGACCGAGCTGCCGGAGATGGCGCTCAACTGGCTGTCCAGCCCCAGGTCGCGCAAGGCCTGCCAGACGCCGATCTGATAGGCTCCCTTGCCGCCCCCGCCTGACAGCGTCAGCCCGAGTTTCCTGAAATTCATGCTTTACTCCCTGAAAGCGATGTCGATGGTGGCATTCTGCCCTCGGCGGCCCCTATGCTGACTTCGTGCGAGCCGTTTTGCAATTGCCCGATAGCAGGGACGCCGGGTTGCAAACCCCTCATCTAGAGGCGTGGGTGGCGAAAGAACTGGACCAGTCGGGCCCTCATGATTTCCGCGCGGGTGGCCGGCCGGGTTTGCAGCTCGCGCTGGCAGCTCGGGCAGCGGAAGAACCAGTCGATGTTCACCCTCAGGGCATCACTGGCTGGAAGGGTGGTGCGCTGCCAGCCACAGTGCGGGCAGAAGAAGGTGCGGGGCAGGGGGGGTATTGGCATTCAGGGTCTCCAGGATTTACCTGGAGACTGTGCCTGGACAGGGCGACAAACCTTGTCGCCCTGTCGCTCGACGGGTCAGAACGAGAGCTTTTTCTTCAGCTCCATGGCGATCAGGTCGATGTCCAGTTCCTTGCCAGGGTTGTTCTCGATGAACGCGGTCAGGATCGAGATGTAGGTATTGCCCAGGGTCTTGGTCAGGGCGGCGGCGGCGGTGCCGGCAATGGCCCCGCCCGCCACCGTGCCGACACCGGGGATCATCTTCAGCAGCCCCGTGACCAGCGCTCGCCCGGCCAGGGTGGCCGCGCTGGCGCCCAGGGACGAGGTCACCAGCGTGGTCAATGCGGCTGCACTGGCTTCCATGCCGAAAGTGACACCGACCTTGGCGAGCATGCCGGCCTGGATAGGCACCAGCAGGACGGCGTCCGAGAACGGGATCGGGGTTGCGCCAGCGGCCATCGCCGCCGCTGCGGCGATGTTCACTTCTTTCTCGGCCTGTTTGATCTTCAGCTTCGTCGACGCGGCATGGCGCGAGTTCAGCGCATTGGCATAGGCGCGCTGTTTGGCTTCGGGCAGAAGCTTTGAGGTTTCTGTAATGAGCTCGTTTATGCCTTTTACCTTCAGCTCGAACGTTTCGCCGTCATCCTCGATCTGCTCGGCCAGCGCCCTGACCGACACCACGGCGGCGGCGCCAGGTAGCGCTGCCCTCACCTGATCGCTGAAACCCTTGTCGGAGCGCGCCTTGGTGATGGCCACGACGACCGGAATGTTCTTTTGCGCCAGCATTTCGCAAAGCTGCTTCTCGGCGTCTTCGATACGTCGGCCATCTTCGTGAATGCACAGCCAGGCGGCATGGATGTGCCGGTTTTCATCGTGCTCGGCGGAGCGCTCGTTGATCTCATCCCTGAGCTTCCCGATGATTTCCTCATAGTCGTGAAGTTCAAGACCCTTGGTGTCGATGATCGTGATGGGGTGACCGGGCTTGGAGATTTCCTCGGTGCCTTGGGTCACAGGTTGACCGGAACCGGTCTTGGCCAGCTCCCCGCGGAACACGGTATTGATCAGGGTGCTTTTTCCGACGCCCGTTTTCCCGGCGATGATGATGTTCACTTTGCCTACTCCCCTCACGGCACTTTTGATGGCGTCGTCGATTTGATCGTGGATAGCCGGTGCTGCTGTTTCCATGGTGTCTACCTGTTGTTCGTGGTTGTCGAAGGCATGCAGCCCCCTCCAGGCATCTGGCGATCGGAGGCTATGCGGTCAAGCAAGGGGTGGGTTGTAAGTTCGGTGTCGGTTCGCTGGGCTGCTCGTACATCGCGACGACGCTCATGGACCGCTGCTTGATGGCTTGAACCCAGCTTGCGGGCTGGTGCACGCGCACGTTTTCGCCCAGCCCGAAGATCCACCAGAGCGTCTCCTGGTCGTCCGGTACCGTGGCGCGCAGGCGTTTCCAGTCGCTGCCTGGCAGCGGCTCGAGTGTCTGTTGCGCACTCAGCGGGGTTTCGCCAAGCAACCAGGCGATGTGTGGAGAGATATCGGCGATCAGCTCTACCGGCTCGATGGCGGTGGCACTGTTGAGGTGTTGGCGGATGTAGTGGTCGATCTCGAAGTCCGGGCGTTCGCTGGCCGCGCTTTCGAGGCACTCGGCCTTGCGGATGCGGTGCAGGGCGAACTGGCGCAGGTCGCTGTAGCCTTCGACGGTGCCGATCAGGTAGCTGATGGACTGGCGAGAGACGAGGCCGGCAGGGTGGATGATCAGCGATTTGGTATCGGCCTTGCTGCGGCTCAGGTAGTCGACCTGCAACTGACGGCTGGCCAGTAGGGCACTGGAGACTGTTCGCCAGACCTGCGAGTCGACCTGGGCGGGCAGCAGGGCCTTGCCGTTGGGGTGGGTGCGCACGCGCTTGGCCCAGTGCGCCAGATCGTTCTGGCCGAGGTTGTCGAGGTAGTTGCGAGCCTTGTTGAATTGAGGCCCCAGCAGGTCGACAACGCTTTGCGGCAGCAGGGTGCGCAGGTGGCTTTCCGCCAGATAGAGGGCCAGGGCGGTGGAAGGCTCCATGTCCCTGAGGTCCAGCGGACTGCCTTTGATGTAGCTCCATTCATTGCGGCCACCCTTCTTGGTGTTGGTCAATGAGAAGGGCGATGAAAGACGGTTGAGGTCGCGCTGTACAGTGCGAAGATCCACCCGATAGCCACGTTCGAGCAGCTTTTCGAGCAGCGTCTGGGCGCTGATGTAGCGCGGGTACTCGGGGATCTGGCGCAAAAGCGTCAGCTGCCTGAGGACGGTGTCCTTGGCTTCGGACATCATGACTTCCTTGTGCTATCGAAGTGAGCGTGTGGTGCAGTGCCAAATCTACTGCTGTTCGGTGGCATATTGCCATGCCGAAGTTGACTTGGGCAGTGCCGTGGGTGGCGACGTTACCGTCAACTGGCGACAGATTCTGTCGCGGGCAATGGTTTTTACCCGGCGTCAGCGGGCGAGCGGCTGTTGCAGGATGTAACGTATGGTCGCGGTCCGGGCCGTGGGCCAGCATGCTAGAATCCGCGCCTTCGAATCTGGAGGTACACGCGTGCGCAAACTGGCAGTGGTAATGGCAGTGCTGGCCCTGGCGGGCTGTGAGAACGAGGTCGAAGGCGTGCACAAGCAGGTGGCCGAGCACTTGCACAACCCCAAGACCGCCAAGTTCGGCAACGTGCGGATCGACACCAAGGGCACCATCTGCGGCCAGGTGCGTGGCAAGGACGAGGCCGGGCAGTACGAAGCCTACCGCAGCTATGTGGCCATCAAGGGTGACGATGGCCAGTACCAGATCATCGTCGACGACAGCGGCAACAACCTGCGCATCCGTGAACTGTGCGGGGGCGCCGACTTGCAGCGCCGTGCCGATGCATTGGCCGGTCAGCCGGCGCCAGAAGGCTGGGATGTCGAGGTGATCCAGGGCGCGAACATGGGCGCACTGAGCGACATGACCGCGCGGCTGATCGAGAAAGGCATCCCGTCCTCGGTCGAATACCGTGAGGGCAAACCGGTGGTGCTGATGGGCCCGTTCCCGACCCGGGAAGAGGCCGAGGCGCGCAAGGCCGAGGTCATGGCCAAGCTGGGGACCGATTCGGTGGTCATCCAGCACGGCGCTCAACGCTGACCCCGAGTAGCCGGGAAAGGCGCCCTGTCATCTCCCTGCCGAGCGGGCTATGCTTGCCGTGGGAGATGGCCAAACGGGGAGGACCTCATGTCTACACTGGAGCGGGCCATCGTCGTGGCCGCCAGAGCGCATGAAGGGCAATACGACAAGGGTGGTGCAGCCTATATCCTTCACCCCTTGCGGGTGATGATGCGGGTTTCCACCCCTGAACAGCGGATCGTCGCTGTGCTGCACGATGTCATCGAAGACACTTCGCTTACGCTGTCCGACCTTGCGCGCGAAGGCTTCGCACTCAAGATACTCGCCGCCTTGCTGGCCCTGAGCCGGCGCGAGGGTGAACGCTACGAGGATTTCGTGGTGCGCCTGGGCGTCGACCCGTTGGCCCGCACCGTGAAACTGGCGGACCTTGCGGACAACAGCGACCTTACCCGCATCCCGTGTCCCGGCCCCGCCGACCTGGCGCGGCTGGCCCGTTACCAGGAAGCCAGCGCCTACCTGCAGACCCTGAGCTGAGCCACAGGCCCTGAAGTGGCGCGGCCCGGTTGCCGCGCCCTGGGCGTTCAGTCTTCCTTGGGCACTGTCCAGAAAATCTGCACGCCACCATCGTCGCGATGGGCGAGGGTGACGTTGTCGTTCTCGGCGATTTCCTCCAGCAGCGTCTCCCAGTCGTCCGGCGACTCGTCCGCCAGGCGGAAGATCAGCGCGGCGCGACTGCGCTGGGCGGTGGGGCTGTTGATGATCTTCTGGATGCGCAGACCCAGTTGTTCATAGCTGCTTGGTGTTTTAGGGGCGGTACTGGCCACGGGGCTTTTCCTTGTTGTTGCTGTATGTGCGTACAGTATTTCACTGTGATGGTTTTCGCAACAGCCTGTCAGGTGAAAGCCCCGTGACGCAGGTTTGGCCTAGGCGATCAGTACTCCCAGAAGATCCGCTGCAGCTCCTTGCTGTCCTGGGTCTTGGTCATCGCCACCATCGCCAGGATGCGTGCTTTCTGCGGGTTCAGGTCATGGGCCACGACCCAGTCGTTCTTGTCATCCGGCTGTTCGGCATTGCGCAGCACGAAGCCACCCTGGCTGACGTGGGACGAGCGAATGATCTGCACGCCGTTCTTGCGCAGCTCCTGCAGGGCCGGCACCACCCGCGACGACACCGAGCCATTGCCGGTACCGGCGTGGATCAGCGCCTTGGCGCCGTTCTGTGCCAGTGCCTTGTAGGCGGTGTCGGTCACGTTGCCGTAACCATAGGCGATGTCCACCTGGGGCAGGCTGCTGATCTGCTTGATGTCGAACTCGGAGTCGAGCGTGTGGCGCTTGGCGGGCAGGCGGAACCAGTAGGACTTGCCTTCCACCACCATGCCCAGCGGCCCCCACGCACTCTTGAAGGCTTCGGTCTTGATGTTGACCGACTTGCTCACATCGCGGCCGGACTGGATCTCGTCATTCATGGTCACCAGTACACCCTTGCCGCGCGAGTCCTTGTTGCTGGCCACGGCCACGGCGTTGTACAGGTTGAGCATGCCGTCGGCGGACATGGCGGTGCCAGGGCGCATGGAACCGACCACGACGATCGGCTTGTCGGTCTTCTCCACCAGGTTGAGGAAGTAGGCGGTTTCTTCGAGGGTGTCGGTGCCGTGGGTGATGACGATGCCATCGACGTCCTTGCTGTCGGCCAGCTCCGCGACACGCTTGCCCAGCTTGAGCAGGTCGTCGTTGCTGATGCTTTCGGAGGCGATCTGCATCACCTGCTCGCCACGGACATTGGCCAGGTCGGCCAGCTCCGGTACCCCGGCGATCAGTTTGTCGACGCCCAGCTTGGCAGCCTGGTAGGTGGCGCTGTTGGCGGCGCTGGCGCCGGCGCCGGCAATGGTGCCACCGGTGGCGAGGATCACCACGTTGGCCAGTTTCTGCTGGTTTTCGACTTCCTTGGCCGAAGCGCTGGCCGGCAGGAGCAGCATCAGCGCCAGGGCGCAGGGGGCGAAGGTCTTCAAAGCAACATTCATGGTTGTTCTTCTCTTCCTAATGAACTTTTTTGTGTTGCTCGGCAGCCAAGGCAGTTTTCGTACCACTGCGGCGCAGCGGGCCGAAATTGCTGGCAGGGTCAGATCATTCGGGGGGTTGGCCGTTCCTACCCTGGGCGGCTCGGCCCTTCGACCATTCGGAACATCGAACGAGACCAGGAAAAGCTGTTCGGTTTTTCGGAAAAATCCACGATAATCTGCGCCATGGGCGTCTTGGATCAGAATGCGAAACGGATTTGACAAAAGCGCATCCTGTTTCCATAGTTACCTACCGCAAACGTTTGCGATCCGATAAAAATCACAAGATTCGGAGTCATCGTCCATGAAGCTGCCGTTCCCCGGTCGTCTGCTGGCGCTCGCCATCATTTCCTCCTTGTCCCTCGCCCTGCCGTTTTCTGCCCACGCAGAAGACAAGCCGAAGGTTGCGCTGGTGATGAAGTCCCTGGCCAACGAGTTCTTCCGCACCATGGAGGACGGCGCCAAGGACTATCAGAAAGACCATGCCAATGACTTCGAACTGGTGGCCAACGGCATCAAGAACGAGACGGACACCGGCGAGCAGATACGCATCGTCGAGCAGATGGTCAATTCGGGCGCCAAGGCGCTGGTGATTGCCCCGGCCGATTCCAAGGCGCTGGTATCCGCTGTGAAGAAAGCCATGGACCAGGGCGTCATTGTCATCAACATCGACAACCGCCTGGACCCCGAACTGCTCAAGAGCAAAGGCATCAGCGTGCCCTTCGTCGGCCCCGACAACCGCAAGGGTGCGCGCCTGGTCGGCGACTACCTGGCCAAGGAAAAGCTCAAGGCCGGTGACCAGGTCGGCATCATCGAAGGCGTGTCGACCACCACCAATGCCCAGCAGCGCACAGCGGGCTTCAAGGACGCCATGGACGCTGCTGGGATGAAGATCGTCTCGACGCAGTCCGGCAACTGGGAAATAGACAAGGGCAACAGCGTCGCCGCTTCGATGCTCAACGAATACCCCGACCTCAAGGCCCTGCTGGCGGGCAACGACAGCATGGCCCTGGGCGCCGTGTCGGCGGTGCGCGCCGCCGGCAAGACCGGCCAGGTGCAAGTGGTCGGCTACGACAACATCAACGCCATCAAGCCGATGCTCAAGGACGGCCGCGTGCTCGCCACCCTCGACCAGGCTGCCAGCCAGCAGGCGGTGTTCGGTATCCAGGCGGCGCTGAAGATGCTCAAGGGCGAAAAGCCGGACGTGGATGCCGACAACGTCATCCAGACCCCAGTCACCTTGATCACCAAACCCTGACGCCCGGGAGAGATGGCCATGTCCGCAGCGGCTGAGGAGGGGGTGCTGATTGCCACCGGGTTGGGCAAAAGCTATGCCCAGCCTGTGCTCGGCGACATCAGCCTGACCCTGCGCGCCGGCGAGGTGCTGGCCCTGACCGGTGAGAACGGCGCGGGCAAGAGCACCCTGTCCAAGCTTATCAGTGGCCTGGAAACGCCCACCACCGGGCATATAAGTTACCGTGGCCGGGCCTATGCCCCCGCCAGCCGCAGCGATGCCGAGCGCCTGGGCGTGCGCATGGTGATGCAGGAACTCAACCTGCTGCCGACCCTGACCGTGGCCGAGAACCTGTTCCTCGACAACCTGCCCAGCCGTTTCGGCTGGATCAACCACAAGCGCCTGCGCCAACTGGCCACGGCCGCCATGGCCCAGGTCGGCCTCGATGCCATCGACCCGGACACCCCGGTCGGCGAGTTGGGCATCGGCCACCAGCAGATGGTCGAGATCGCCCGCAACCTGATCGGCGACTGCCATGTGCTGATCTTCGACGAACCCACGGCCATGCTCACCGCCCGCGAGGTGGAGCTGCTGTTCGTGCAGATCGAACGCCTGCGCCAGCGTGGCGTGGCCATCGTCTACATCTCCCATCGGCTTGAAGAACTGCAGCGCGTTGCCCAGCGCATCGTCGTGCTGCGCGACGGCAAGCGGGTCTGCGACGAGCCGATCCAGCGCTACAGCAGCAACCAGCTGGTCAACCTGATGGTCGGCCGCGAGCTGGGCGAGCACATCGACCTGGGCCGCCGCACGATCGGCGCGCCGCTGCTCAAGGTCGAGCACCTGTGCCGCGGCGACAAGGTGCGTGACGTATCTTTGGAAGTCAGGGCAGGGGAGATCTTCGGCATCTCCGGCCTGATCGGCGCCGGGCGCACCGAACTGCTGAGGCTGATCTTCGGCGCCGACCGCGCCGACAGCGGCAGCATCGCCCTGGGCCAGCCGCCTCGGCCGGTGACCATCGACTCGCCCAAGGCGGCGGTGAAGGCCGGCATCGCCTTGATCACCGAGGACCGCAAGGGCGAAGGCCTGCTGCTGTCACAGTCGATCAGCGCCAACATCGCCTTGGGCAATCTGGGCGCCGTGTCCCGCGCTGGCGTGCTCGATGGCGACGCCGAGCGGGCGCTGGCCGAGCGGCAGATCGCCGCCATGCGCATCCGCAGTGCCGGTGCTGCCCAGGTCGTCGGCGAGCTGTCGGGCGGCAACCAGCAGAAGGTGGTGATCGGCCGCTGGCTGGAGCGCGACTGCCAGGTGCTGCTGTTCGACGAGCCGACCCGCGGCATCGACGTTGGCGCCAAGTTCGACATCTACGGCCTGCTCGCCGAACTGGCCCGCCAGGGCAAGGCGCTGGTGGTGGTGTCCAGCGACCTGCGCGAGCTGATGCTGATCTGCGACCGCATCGCGGTGCTCAGCGCCGGTCGCCTGATCGACACCTTCGACCGAGATCATTGGAGCCAGGACCAGCTGCTCGCTGCCGCGTTCGCCGGCTACCAGAAACGTGATGCTTTGCTGCACGACGCAGCCCCCAGGATGGATGCATGAAGACTACACCGCTCGAAACCACAGACGGCTCGACCACCCGCCGCAGCGCCAGCTACTTCGGCCTTGGCACCTACCTGGGCCTGGCCGGCGCCTTGCTGGCGATGATCGTGCTGTTCTCGCTGCTCAGCAGCCACTTCTGGTCCTACGCCACTTTCAGCACCCTGGCCAACCAGATTCCCGACCTGATGGTGCTGGCCGTGGGCATGACCTTCGTGCTGATCATCGGCGGCATCGACCTGTCGGTCGGCTCGGTGCTGGCCCTGGCGGCGTCCACGGTCAGTGTGGCGATCCTCGGCTGGGGCTGGGGTGTGCTGCCGTCGGCCCTGCTCGGCATGGCCGTCGCGGCCCTGGCGGGGAGCGTCACCGGGGCGGTGACCGTGGCCTGGCGTATTCCGTCGTTCATCGTTTCCCTGGGCGTGCTGGAAATGGCCCGAGGCCTGGCCTACCAGTTCACCGACTCGCGCACCGCCTACATCGGCGATGCCTATGCCTGGTTCTCCAACCCGATCGCCTTCGGCATCTCGCCGGCCTTCATCATTGCCCTGCTGGTGATCATCGTTGCCCAACTGGTGCTGACCCGCACGGTGTTCGGCCGCTACCTGATCGGCATCGGCACCAACGAAGAGGCCGTGCGCCTGGCCGGCATCGACCCGCGTCCCTACAAGGTACTGGTGTTCGCGCTGATGGGGCTGCTCGCGGGCCTGGCGGCACTGTTCCAGATTTCCCGGCTGGAGGCGGCCGACCCGAATGCCGGCTCCGGCCTCGAGCTGCAGGTGATCGCCGCCGTGGTCATCGGTGGCACCAGCCTGATGGGCGGGCGCGGCTCGGTCATCAGCACCTTCTTCGGTGTGCTGATCATCTCGGTACTGGCCGCAGGCCTGGCCCAGATCGGCGCATCGGAACCGACCAAACGCATCATCACCGGGGCGGTTATCGTCATCGCCGTGGTGCTCGACACTTATCGCAGCCGGCGTGCGAACCGGCGGAATTGAAAAAACATGGCAACCATCAAAGACGTCGCTGCACTAGCGGGTATTTCCTACACCACCGTTTCCCATGTGCTGAACAAGACCCGGCCGGTCAGCGAGCAGGTGCGGCTCAAGGTCGAGGCGGCCATCGTCGAGCTCGACTACGTGCCCAGCGCCGTGGCGCGCTCGCTCAAGGCGCGCAGCACGGCCACCATCGGTTTGCTGGTGCCCAACAGCGTCAACCCTTACTTCGCCGAGCTGGCGCGGGGTATCGAGGACGCCTGCGAGCGCAATGGCTATTGCGTGATCCTGTGCAACTCCGACGACAACCCGCAGAAGCAGCGCAGCTATTTGCGCGTGCTGCTGGAAAAGCGCATCGATGGCCTGGTGGTGGCGTCGGTGGGCGAAGACAGCGACCTGTTGCAGAGCCTGGCCAACGTGCGCACGCCAATGGTCATCGTCGACCGCGAACTGGAAGGTGTGGACGCGGACCTTGTGCGTATCGACCATGAACACGGCGCTTACCTCGCGACCTGCCACTTGCTGGAGCTGGGCCATCGCGACATCGCCTATATCGGCGGCCCTGCCGAGACCGGTGTCAGCCAGTTGCGCCTGGCCGGTTTCCAGCGTGCAATGGCCGAGGCGGGCGTCGCCGTGGACGGCGCCCATGTGCTGCATTGCGACTTCACCAGTCCCGGCGGCCATGCGGCGGCGGCGCAGCTGCTGGATGGCAAGCGGCCCACGGCGATCTTCGCCGGCAACGACATGATCGGCTTCGGTGTGCTGCGTGCGGCGGCCGAGCGCAACATCAGCGTACCGGGCGAGCTGTCGGTGATCGGTTTCGACGATATCGAACTGAGCCGTTATGTCTACCCGCCGCTGACCACGGTCGGCCAGTCGATCCGCGAGCTGGGCGAAAGTGCTGCGGCGCTGCTGCTGTCGCGCATCGCCATGCCGCGCCGGGAGGCGACGGCCGAGCAGCGCATCGTCGCCCCGCGCATCGTGCTGCGCGAATCCACCGGGCCGCGCCCGGACCTGTTCAATGATTACCGCTAAGGAATCGTCATGAGTGCCAAGGTGCTGGTGGTCGGTAGCCTCAACATGGACCTGGTGGCACGCGCCGAGCGCTTGCCACGCGCAGGCGAGACATTGGCGGGCGAAAGCTTCTTCACCGTGCCGGGCGGCAAGGGTGCCAACCAGGCGGTCGCCGCGGCTCGCCTGGGCGGCAGCGTGGCGATGGTCGGTAACGTTGGCGATGATGCCTATGGCCAGCAGCTGCGCGAGGCCTTGGAACAGGAGGGCATCGATTGCCAGGCGGTCGGCGTGTGCCAGGGCGTGTCCAGTGGCGTGGCGCTGATCACGGTGGATGCCAGCAGCCAGAACTGTATCGTCATCATCCCCGGCGGCAATGGCCTGCTGACACCTGAGGCCGTGCAGGGTTTCGATGGCCTGCTGCAGGCCGCCGAGGTGGTCGTCTGCCAGCTGGAGGTGCCTGCCGCCACCGTGGCCTGGACCCTGGCCAGGGCGCGGGAACTGGGCAAGCGGGTGATTCTCAACCCGGCTCCGGTCACCGGACCGCTGCCGGCCGAATGGTTCGCCAACATCGACTACCTGATCCCCAATGAACACGAGGCCGAAGCACTCACGGGCGAGCCGGTCACTGACCTGGACAGCGCACGCCGCGCCGCCGAGCGTCTGCTGCAGCTGGGCGCTGGCAAGGTGATCGTCACCCTGGGCGCGCAGGGCGCGCTGTTCGTCAGCCGGGAAGGCAGCCGGCATTTTCCTGCGCCTCAGGTCAAGCCGCTGGACACCACGGCTGCGGGCGATACCTTCGTCGGCGGGTTCGCTGCGGCGCTGGTGCAGGGCAAGGAAGAGGGCGAGGCCATCGCATTCGGCCAGCGCGCTGCGGCATTGTCCGTCACCCGCGCCGGTGCGCAGCCTTCGATTCCCTATCTGGCGGAGCTGACTCCATGAAAAAGACCACCCTGCTCAATGTCGCCCTGTCGCGGACCATTGCCGGCATGGGCCACGGTGACATCCTGGTGATCGGTGATGCCGGGCTGCCGGTGCCGCCCGGCGTCGAGCTGATCGACCTGGCGTTGACGGCAGGGGTTCCGGACTTTGCCAGCGTGCTGCGGGCGGTGCTGAGCGAGCTGCAGGTGGAGCGGCATGTGCTGGCCGAGGAAATGCAGAAGGTGGTGCCGCCGGCGTTGGTCGAGATCGAGCGCCTCAAGGGCAAGCTGGGCAAGCGTGAATGGTTGAGCCATGAAGAGCTCAAAGTGCTGTCGCGCAGTGCCCGAGCCGTGGTGCGCACCGGGGAGTGCCAGCCCTACAGCAATATTGCCCTGATTTCCGGGGTGACCTTCTAGAGGCGAGGGCTGCGCCCTCGATCGCCGGCAAGCAAGCTCCTACAGGGATCTTCGCTGTCAATGCTGGCCCTGAGGATTAATGCGAAACCTGTGTGGGAGCCGGCTTGCCGGCGATGGGCCGCATAGTGGCCCCAGCACCCGATTCACCCCCAAGGCAACAGGAGTGCCCGATGCTCAAACCCCTGCTACAAGGACTCACCCTCATGGCCGCAGCCGCCACCACCACCCTCCAGGCCGCCCCGCGCGCGCTGATCATCGACACCGACCCCGGTGCCGACGATGTGGTCGCCCTGTTCCTCGCCATGGCCTCATCCGACGAGCTCGACATCCGCGCCATCACCACCGTGGCCGGCAACGTGCGCCTCGACAAGACTTCGCGCAATGCCCGCCTCGCCCGGGAATGGGCGGGCCGTGAAGACATTCCGGTCTACGCCGGGGCAGGGCGGCCGCTGGTCCGCGCCCCCATCTACGCCGCCGATGTGCACGGCGAAGAGGGCCTGACCGGCGTCAAGGTGCACGAGCCCAAGCAGCCCCTGGCCCAGGGCAGCGCCGTGCAATACCTGGTCGATACCCTGGGCGCCGCTGAGGCGAAAAGCATCACCATCGCCATGCTCGGCCCACAGACCAACCTGGCCCTGGCACTGGCCCAGCGCCCGGAAATCGCCAAGGGCATCAAGGAAGTCGTGGTGATGGGTGGCGCGCACTTCAACGGCGGCAATATCACCCCGGCGGCGGAGTTCAACCTGTTCGCCGACCCGCATGCCGCCGAGGTGGTGCTGGCCAGTGGCGTCCCGCTGACCTACCTGCCACTGGATGTCACCCACAAGCTGCTCACCAGCGACGCCCGCCTCAAACAGCTGGCCGCGGTCAACAACCACGCCAGCCAGCGGGTGGTGGATATCCTCGAGGCCTACGTCAAGCACGACATGGACCTCTACGGCCTGCCCGGCGGCCCCGTGCATGACGCCAGCGTCATCGCCTACCTGCTCAAGCCCGAGCTGTTCAGCGGCCGGCGCATCCACCTGAGCGTGGACAGCCGCGAAGGCCCGACCTTCGGTCAGACCGTCGCCGACTGGTACGGCGTGCTCGGCAAGCCTGCCAACGTGACGTGGGTGGCGGAAGGAGACGCCCAGGGCTTCTTCGACCTGCTCAGCGCGCGCCTGGCTCGATTGCCATAGCCCCGTGTGGCGCGTAGCGCTCGAACACCTGGTCGATGAAGCTGCGCGCCGCTTCGCCGCCGCGATCACGCACCAGCAGGTCGATGGCGATCAACAGCAGTTCTTCGGGGGTGCTGGGGCTGTAGGCGCTCTGGCCCTCGGCCCACTTGACCTTGATATCGGCGTCGATGCTATGGCTGCTCATGAAAGGCTCTCGCTGGGGGCCTGGGGCGAAGGGGCGAACACCTGACCCTGGTGTTCGAAGAAGGCATTGTGCCTTCACTTCTTAAGGTAATTCATGACATTGCGTCAATACCCTTGCGCCTCCCAGCATAGGGAGCATCGCGGCGCAAACCAAGCGGCTTGCGATAAACGCGGCAAAATCCGGTCACGATTGTCTTTCGCCTGTACTGTCTTGTTCAGGCAAACTTTTCAGTTTTGCAACAAATGCTTGGTGGCACTGTCCGATCAGGCAGTTCCCAGATCGAATTTAGGAGGATTCATGTTCCGAACCCGTGCTTCCCTGACAACCTTGCTGGTCGCTGCCGTACTGGCCGGTTGCAGCACTGGCGGCAACTCTGGTGGTGGCAAGGAGCCTGCTGGCAACGACGGCCGTTGCGAGGCCAGCGGCGCCGACTTCGCCATCGGCAAGCCAGGCAGTGCCGACCTGCTCGAACAGGCGCGCAAGGCCAGTGGGTCGCAGATGGCGCGTATTCTCAAGCCGCATGATGTGGTGACTCTGGAGTACCGTTCCGAACGTTTGAATCTGAACGTCGACGAGCAGGGTGTGGTGACTCGGGTCAACTGCGGTTGATCACACTGGCCTCATCGCCGGCAAGCCGGCTCCCACAATGACTGCAGCACCGCTATCAACTGTGGGAGCTGGCTTGCCAGCGATGAAACCAGTGACAAACCTCAAGTCATAAAAAAACCCGCCACAAGGGCGGGTTTTTTCTACAGCTTCCGAATTACTCCGGACGAACCTGTGCAGCCTGCATGCCCTTCTGGCCGCGCTCGGCGACGAAGGAAACTGCCTGGCCTTCTTTCAGGCTCTTGAAGCCGTCGGATTCGATGGCCTTGAAGTGTACGAACAGGTCGTCGCCGCCGCCTGCTGGGGTGATGAAGCCGTAGCCTTTCTCATCATTGAACCATTTGACGGTGCCTTGTTGGCGATTGGACATGGGGTGAATCTCCAGTACATTTTGATTTTTTCGGTGGTGCAATGTGGCCGAGGCTACGGAGCACGGGGAACATCATAGTCTAATTCTGCGGGTGTGGCGCCTTTTACCTTCGCAGGATACTGATCCAAGGCAAATAATGCCTGGCCTGCTCTGGCTTCAACGGTTCAGCTCTTCGGCTTGCAGGCCTGCTGCACAACGGTTTGCGCCTTCTGCATCAGCTTGGCGTCAACACCATCGGCGCTGTCCAGGTCGGCAATCTCGGCATCGGTGAAATTCTTCTTGATCGCTTGGGCACCGCAATCGCAGTGCTTTTTCGCGGTCGCGGCATCAACGCCCTGGCCGCTGGCCACTTGCGTGCACTGCTTCATATAGTTGGCTTCCTTCCCGGCAGGGAAGTTGCCGGCATTCGCAGCCACAGGCAGCAGCAGGGCGCCAGCGGCTGCCAAGGCCAGAAGAGACGGAACTCGCATAACCGATTACTCCTTGGGTTAAGGTCTCATCAAGAGTAGGTTGCTTCCCAAGGTCTGATAGGGAATTTTCCGCGTAAGTTCACCGCTGCGGCGCAATTCCCAAATATTTCTGCCGGCCATGTAGCCCGCGTGCTAGCATGCCCGGCTTGCAACTGCAGACTTGCAGGTTGCAGCTATCTTTTTACTTTCCAGTCACTCAGGTCCCCCTGGCAAGCCGAAAGGCTTCTGCCACTGTGAGGCAGGCTTCCCGTCCGCGGAAGGCAGGTCGGATCTTGTACTGGCTCATCCCAACCCACGTGACCTTTGGTAGGGGTCACCACTAGGAGAGGAGGCGCCATGCCCGTTATTACTCTTCCCGATGGCAGTCAACGCGCGT
>Ga0160465_100287_pt1 | contig 32773 bp, 30 predicted proteins | sample HID1971K_E11MG_FD_108209 | JGI IMG/M metagenome (GOLD analysis project Ga0160465, IMG submission 108209) | Enriched millipede-associated microbial communities from UW Madison campus, WI, USA - HID1971K_E11 MG | ecosystem: Host-associated > Arthropoda: Insects > Digestive system > Unclassified ...
ATGGTCAGGGTACATATCACAGAGACCTCCGGGACCAATCACCATAAAAAACGGATTGGACAAGTTTAACCACGTTTTTATGGGATGGATGATGGCTAAAGATGTGGGTACACCGTAGCCTTTGGAGGGGTGTCCGCAGGACGGGGTGGTGATTCTATCTGGAGCATCAAAAGCATTAGCCATGAAAACGACAGATTGACACGGAAATATTTTGTTCTTTTTCAAGGATGGATTCCAATTTTGTCCTAATCGGACGGATTCTCTTCTTTTGGCTTGAACCAAAAGAAGCAAAAGTTCAAGGCTTGCGAACCTTTGTTGCAAATCCTCAATAAATCTTTAGGTGCAATCCTAAGCCGTGGGAAAGTTTTGTGCTTATTGTTTGCTTTATACAACACTCGTAGGATTGCTTTTTTTACAGTAAGTTATGATTACAGTAAGTTATGATTGAAACTGCAAAAAGATTTATTGGCCTTTGCTGCCAAATCTTCTAATGCCCTCTCCCGTCCTTAGCAAAGTTCGAAGTTGGCTCTTAGCTAGTGGCTGGATTAAAAATTGTGCTTTTAACCCCAAACGAAAATAGCCAAAACCCATAGTTTACATTATGAATTTTGGCTAGAGCACCTGTGGTTATCGGAGAAAATCTGTGGTAAAAACCTACACACCCTTTATTTCCTCATAAGCAGCTGTTAAACTTCTTATTATACCCTCACCCTGCCATTCTGTTGCTCCTGGAATAGTTGCGGCTTTTAGGATATCTTCTTTGCTTTTTCCGGCTTTGATTTCTCCAAGAACAAAAGCCATTAAACTTTGAAGATAGTTTTGAAAAGCTTTGATATCGGCTTTATTTCCTGTTATTTTTTCAGGATCCAGACTGTGCCCCCAAATAAACAGCGTATCGTTATCAAATTGACCGCTTATCTTATCCAATACGCTTATCCAATTGCCAATGTGAGCGCCATTTTCCCTGTCGATATAGGGAAACCTTCGATTGAAAACCAAATCGCCTACATGAACAATATTGGCATTTTCGAAGTGATAAACGGCATCGCCATTGGTATGAGCCGATCCGTAATAATAGGCACTTATTTTTTCATCACCAACCTTAGCTTTCCAACCCTTACCAAAAGTGGTATCCGGCAGCAATTGTTTATCCAGATTATTGGCCTTCTCAGCTACTCTCTTCTGATTAACCAAAGAGTTTTGATGGGCCACAACTTTTTCAGCTAATCCTTTAAAAGCGATGTTTCCAGCAGTATGGTCACCATGGTGGTGCGTATTGATTAAATATTTGAATGGCTTTTCGCCAAGCTTTTTTAATTCTTCGATTACATGGGGCGCAGATGTTGGAAATTGAGCATCAACAACTACAAAACCATTTGATGAGTTTAACCAGCCTATAGTTCCACCCTGTTCTGTAAAAATCCCCACATTATTGCGCAGTGCCTTAAAACTGTAGGTACTTAATAAATTGGGTTGAGCAAAAACATCTGTTTTGTATATCGATAGCAAGGCCATTGCCAATGCAGAATTCTTGATGAAATTTCTTCTTTCCATAATGAGTTTAATCTAAAAACCACAGCGATTGCTGTGGTTTAAATTTAAAAATTTATTTTGTCTTTTAGACCTGTTGGCAATATAGATTCAGGCTTTCAAATTTGAAAGTTCTATTTAAGCTACCTTAACACAAGGTTTAAACGCCTGTTCCTGGTAAAGTTCCAGGTTCATGACCATCCCCAAATGAATAATGCCTTCGTCCATGGCTTTTACTGAAAAACTTGGTTGTTTCCATTGAGGAAGAATTCATTTCGACATTGTCATGATGACGCTTTTCATTTTCTGGTTTCGCATTCTTAACGCTTTTACCGTGGTGTTTTTCTGGTTTCATCTTATGGTTAGGTTAAATTTTCTTTCAAATTTGAAATTTGATGAAATTAGCCTACCTATGTTCAGATAAATTGTTCCTTGCTATTGATTGTTATTTCGCAGGATTAGGCTACAAAGAAGCTCGATAATTGAAGTCAGCACAAACTGTAATTTTCAAATTCTAATTAAATATAAGCATTTAAATTCAAAACAAGAGAATCCTTGAATTTTATCTGCGTAAACCATGATTGGTAGCTCAACTCCATGGTTAATTACACACCTGTTCCTGGTATTGTACCCGGCTCATGACTATCGCCTAATGGGTTATGCTGGCGTCCATGTTTTTTTTCAAATTCAGTAGTAGCTACCGTTGATGAAGAATTTTTTTCCATGTTTTCTTTTATTCTTGGCTCTTGCTTATTTTCCAGTTCCTGATCTAACAAATCGTTCTTAACGTTTTTGTTTTTTATATTCTTTGTTTTCATAGCAATGGTATTTTAGCATATTAAAAGGAACAAACAGGACTTTATTTTTGTTTTGAGCGGTTTTTATAAGCATTCCCATAATTGATGTCTCGCTAGCTATTCGGAAGATTAAAATGTTATTAGATTTTACAACCTGACAACATTTTTATATGGACTTACATTCCTTATATGGTGAAAAAATGGGTCTCTGTTGTTTACCATATAAGACAGATAAGAGCATTTAAGTATATCCTAAACATATTTACCTGCATTTTTTTAATAACACCATAAAATCTTCCGCACACTGGTGGTGTCTCACCAACCGGAACGCACTAAAAAAGCCTTAACTTTTATGTTAAGGCTTAATATAATTTGAAAAAACGGAGAACTAAGGTCTTCAGGATCTGACCTTGCAATGGCACTATGCTAAAGCATTTTGCTTAACCACCATTTTAACTTTTTCTATTACATAATCAAGTTCTTCTTTGGTGGTATATTTACTGAAAGAGAAACGAACCGATGGACGATTTGGGTCGGCTTTTATACCATTTAAAACATGCGATCCAATATTAGAACCTGAAGAACAAGCACTACCTCCAGACGCACAGATGCCGTTGATATCTAAATTAAAAAGTAACATATCCGCCATATCCATCTCAGGGAAAGATACATTTAATACAGTATAAAGACTTTTATCCGCATCTGTTTCACCATTAAATGCAATACCAGGAATTTCTGCAATCAGTTGTGCTTTCAAGTAATCTTTCAATCCTTGAATGTAATTTTGATGCTCTTCCATTTCAGCATAAGCAATTTCCAGGGCCTTTGCCAAACCCACTATACCATACACATTTTCAGTTCCACCGCGCATGTTACGCTCTTGTGCTCCCCCATAAATCATAGGAGGGATTTTGATGTTGCTGTTTACATACAGGAAACCAATACCTTTCGGCCCATGCAATTTGTGTGCTGCGCAAACAATAAAATGTGCTTTCAGTTCGCGGACATTATGCGGATAATGCCCCATAGTTTGAACGGTGTCCGCATGATAAATCGCATTGTATTTCTCACAGATATCGCCCACTTTGTACATATCCGTAAGTGTTCCCAATTCATTATTTGCATGCATTAAAGAAACAAATGTGCGCTCGTTATTTTGCAACAATTCCTCTAAATGATCATAATCGACATTACCCTTATCATCAACATTCACAAAACTCAATTTATCAATCTGCCCATCTTTAAGCATCATATTTAAAGTATGCTCAACGGCATGATGTTCAATTTTCGAAGTTATGGCATGTTTAATACCGTAGGCAGAGATTCCGCAGCGAATGGCCGTATTGTCAGCCTCTGTGCCCCCAGAAGTAAAAAATATTTCTGATGGAGATGCATTGAGCAAATGCGCCACCGTTTTACGTGCTTTTTCTACCAGGGTTCTCACCTCACGACCAAGCGCATGAATAGCTGATGGATTACCATAATAATCCTGCATTACGTTTGTCATTTCTGCAATCACCGCTTTATCTATTGGCGTTGTGGCCGCATTATCCAAATAAACTCTTTTCATGTTATTTAACTGATTCAGTTTGCAATAGCTTATTTAAGTTTAAGTATTTCTTTAATATCTGAAATGATTTTATTAGCGAGATTTTCAGCAATCGTTTCATTTTCTGCCTCGCTGTAAATGCGGATAATTGGCTCGGTATTGGAACGGCGCAGGTGTACCCATGTTTTATCAAACTCGATTTTTAAACCATCTATTGTGCTGTATGGTTGATTTTTATATTTCTCCTCTACCTGTTTCAATAAATGATCGATATCCATTTCTGGCGTAAGGGTAATTTTATTTTTCGAAATATGATAACCCGGATAGCTATTGCGTAAAACGGAAATTGGTTTACCAAACTTAGCCAGATGTGTTAAAAACAAAGCTATACCAACTAAAGCATCTCTTCCGTAATGAGATTCCGGATAAATGATTCCGCCGTTACCTTCTCCACCAATTATCGCATTGGTATCTTTCATTTTATTAACCACATTTACCTCTCCTACTGCCGATGCATTATATGCTGAACCAGCTTTTTCGGTAACATCACGTAAGGCACGAGTAGATGAAAGGTTAGAAACTGTATTTCCCGGTGTATTTTTCAATACATAATCTGCAACGGCAACCAGGGTATATTCTTCACCAAACATACTTCCATCTTCATTTACGAAACACAGACGATCAACATCAGGATCGACAACAATACCTAAATCGGCATTTTGTTTTTGAACCTCTTTTGATATTTCAGTTAGATTCTCCGGAAGTGGTTCCGGATTGTGTGGAAAATGTCCATCCGGAGTACAATACAACTCTATAATATCAGTAACACCCAAAGCTTTTAACAAGGCCGGGATAAAAATACCTCCTGTTGAATTTACACAATCTATAACTACCTTAAAATTAGCATCCTTAATTGCATCCACATCAACTAAAGGTAAGGCCAGAACTTTATCAATATGCTTTTGAAGATAGGTATCGTTTTTAATCACTTTACCCAATTTATCTACATCTGCAAAATCGAAATCGGCTCTTTCGGCTAAATCCAAAACTTCTTTCCCATCGGCATCACTGATAAATTCTCCTTTGCCATTTAATAACTTAAGTGCATTCCATTGTTTTGGATTATGACTTGCGGTTAAAATAATACCGCCTCCTGCCTGTTCGTCAGGTACAGCAACTTCTACCGTTGGAGTTGTTGATAAACCTAAGTCGATCACTTCAATTCCTAACCCTTGCAAAGTGCCAATAACCAGGTTATTAACCATCTCTCCTGAAATTCGGGCATCACGGCCTAAAACTATTCTTTTGTTATTTGTTTTTTGAACCACCCAGCTGCCAAATGCGGCTGTAAATTTTACAATATCTATGGGCGTTAAACCTTCACCAGCTTGTCCGCCAATGGTACCCCTTATTCCTGAAATCGATTTTATTAAAGTCACTTTGTGTATTTTGATTGATGTCCAAAAATAAGAAAAAAATCAAGACAGGGGGCGTATTTTGAACAATTATGTACGTTAATTTACATTCTTTTTATATCTATATACACGATATATTTAATAGATTTTGAGCAATTTATGGGTTAAGTTTATGCAACATTACATCTTAAAAACAGAACCTATTTTTTCATAATTTCAAAAGGTTATCGTTTATCCATGAATTATTTTTTATAAATTGATTAAAGGGGAATAATACTTATGAATAAATTGCTTTACCTTACAATAAAAATACAGCGGTTAAAGCAATTTTATATAAGTTTGCACTCTCAAAAATATAAATGGCTTTTATATGCAACGTAAATGGTTCCAATATTGGTTTAATTCGCCATATTATCACATCCTCTATCAACAAAGAAACGATGCCGAAGCCGAATTTTTTATAGATAACTTAACTCAATTCCTTCATCCGAAAGCAGATTCGAAAATTTTGGATATTGCATGCGGTAAAGGCCGTCATTCCATTTATCTGAATAAGAAAGGCTTTAATGTTACAGGAATTGATTTATCTGAACAAAGCATAAAGTACGCTCAGCAATTTGAAAATGATAAGCTACACTTTTTGGTGCATGACATGCGAAGATTGTTCTATATCAATTATTTCGATATTGCCTTAAATCTGTTTACAAGTTTTGGTTATTTTGATACTGAAAAAGACCATGTAAATGCCTTAAAAACATTCAGAAAGAGCTTAAATGACGATGGAATTTTAGTAATCGATTATTTTAATACGGAAAAAATTATCCGGAATCTAAATTCAAAAGAAACCAAATCTCTTGATGGAATAACATTCAATATCGACAAGAAAGTTGTTGATGGTAAGATTATCAAGAAGATAAATTTTGAAGATCAGCAAAAGGTTTACAATTTTGAAGAACGCGTTCAAGCCTTTAGTTTTGAAGATTTCGAAAGGATGTTGACAAAAGCCGGGATGGTTATTCAAAAAACTTTTGGTAGTTATGCCCTGGATGAATTTGATAAAACCAGCTCTGACAGGCTAATTTTAATTTGCAAAAAAGCATGATAGAAAGCATACAGCAGTTTGATGCCGATTTATTTTTGAAAATCCATCGCGGACTTTCAAATGATTTTTTTGATTGGTTAATGCCTCTAATGCGCAACCGTTTTTTCTGGTCGCCGCTTTATCTTTTCATTATTGTTTTTTGCATAAAACAATATAAGAAAACGGGGTATTACATTATTGGCATGCTGCTTTTTACCTTTGCTATGGGCGATTTAATTGCATCGAGATTGATAAAACCTTTTGTTGCCAGAATAAGACCTTGCAATGAAATCACTTTACAACATGATATTATTCATAGGGTATCCTGCGGAAGTGGCTTAAGCTTCCCTTCTGCACATGCAACCAATCATTTCGCCATAGCGATTTTCCTGATTTGTCTTTTTTACAGCAGATGGAAACCAATTTTACCTATTGGTCTGGCTTGGGCAATCATCATTAGCTTTGCACAGATTTATGTGGGCGTACATTATCCTGTTGATGTAACTGCTGGAACATTACTGGGCATAACCATAGGCTTACTTTGTGCCAGATTATTTAAAACCTTACAACCTGATTTTTAAATGGAAGCCTGGAAATTTTGCGTACTCTTTTTCTGTGCTTTTTTAGGTGGATCGGCCATCTTTTTAGTCAAAAGTGACAAGTCTAAATTGCTGAAACTGATTCTATCTTTCAGTGGGGCTTATCTTTTTGCCATCACCGTTTTGCATTTAATCCCCGATGCTTATAGTGGTCCTGATAGCCGCCAGATTGGGATTTTTATATTAATCGGGTTCTTGTTACAGGTTTTTCTAGAGCAATTTTCTGAAGGTGTAGAACATGGACACATACACAAACATCACGATGGTCATGTTTTTCCATTTGGAATTATGATTAGCCTTTGCTTACATGCTTTTTTAGAAGGAATGCCATTGGCAAAAGATCAACATAACGAGTTAATCTTTGGAATTGCATTACACCACATTCCGGCAGCTTTTGCTTTAGCCAGCATTTTAATGCAAAACCATTTCAAAAAAGGAAGTATTCTAACTTATTTAATCATTTTTGCGGCGATGGCCCCCTTAGGTTTTTATGTAAGCATGGGCTTAAGCAATGGAACTATTGGTGGTGTTGAGGCTTATTTTAACAAGATAATGGGCATCGTAATCGGTATATTCTTACACATTTCTACCACCATCCTATTCGAATCAAGTGCCGATCATAAGATTAACACTCAAAAAATGATTGCTGTTCTACTGGGAATTGGCGTGGCACTAATTGGTTTCTTCGCAGGCCATGCTCATTAGTTTTGAGTTGGGGAGTTGAGCGTTGAAAACTATCAACTGATAACTGCAAACTATTTCGTAAATTAGTATTATGGAACACATTGTCAATGAACCTGCTATTGATTACCTGAAACAGCGTTACACCATTAAAGAATATCTGGAAATGGAAAACGCATCTGAAGAAAAGCACGAATATTTTCAGGGAGAGGTATTTGCCATGGCTGGTGCCAGTGATGCGCATAATGAAATCTTCAGCAATCTGTTTATCGAAATAGGAATTAAACTAAAAGGTAAAACGTGTAGGCCGTTTGGTAGCGATAAGCGAATGATCATTCCGGAAAATACATTATTTACCTATCCAGATATTTCAATTTATTGTGGTGAAATAAAACATTTTGAAGAAGATGAGCACACTTCCTTATTGCCAATTGTGATTATCGAAATCCTATCCGCTTCAACCAAAACTTATGATAGAGGTAATAAATTTAAACTTTACAGAGATATTCCATCCTTAAAGGAGTATATTATGGTTGATTCTGAATCCATTTTAGCAGAAGCTTTTTACATCAACGAAAAACAAAACTGGGAACTTAAAGAATACAAGAACATCAACGATAACCTGAAATTTATTTCTTTGGACTTTGAGATCCCATTAAAGGACATTTATAATCGGACTTCAGTTTCAGTTTGACAATGGAAATAGGAAATTGAAAACTAAAAATTGGAAACTGAGTTACTTCTTTTTTTTCTTTCCATAACCCCAAGGACAATGTTTACATTTATTCTTACAGCAATAGCCACGCTTTAAATGATAAGCTTCTGTAAAAACCATCAATCCTTCTTCATTAAAATAAAAATCTTCCCCCTCTTTCATAGGTAATTATTGAATTATAGAATGACTGAATTTTGAATGATTGAATGCTAAAACGCATAAATGATTAATTTTTAATTTTCTGGCTTTATTTTAAAAATCCTTAAATCCTACAAATCCTGATTCTAACGGTTAATGAGTGGAGGATTGAGTTTTGAATGAGTGGGTTTTTAAACGTTTTATCTTAAAAATCCTTAAATCCTATAAATCCTGATCTTAATTGAGGATTTTTACTTCCATCCTACCTGCAAAATAATCTTTTAACTGCTTTCCATCGCCATGTAATGTCCAAACTTGTTTAGGTTTAACTTTTTCTATAGTTTCCAGAATTGCATCCCAATCGGCATGATCTGAAATGTATAATGAAATTCCGTTTTGTTGCTGCAAATTTTTCCAGCCCGATGCAAAAGCTCTAACTACATTAATTGCTTTATGATAACTGTGGAAAACCATGGGTGGTACAATATAAACCTGATGCTCATGATTGTTTTTCATTACTTTTCTATCATACATCTTAAAATTTCCCAATCGCATTCCATAATCCTCATAAATTTTAACAAAAGGCATTATGCTATGATGAACCATAATATTTCTCGCCGGACAATGTTCATTAATCAACTGAATAATCCGCTGGCTTTTACCTAAAGCATAAGCACCCAACATAATATTGGCATTCGTTAAATTCAGTTTTTTAATTTCTTCTGCTGCTGATGGATGTTTAGTTTCTGAGTTGGCAAAAGTGCTTTCCGTAATTAAAACATCTGCCTGAACGAATTCAAAAGCTTCACAAGTAGGATCAGATTCTATTTTATAATCTCCTGTATATAGATATTTTACACCTCTATACTCCATCATCACTTGAGCTGATCCAAGTATATGTCCGGCAGGGAAAAATGTAATGGTAACCTCCTTAATTTTAAAAGATTGATGATAGGGTTTAGTATAAAAGTCTACCGCAGCAAACTTACGATAACGGTGTTTCATAAAAGTAGCTGTCGCTTCCGTACAGTAAACATTCTGACTACCGCCTATGGCATGGTCTCCATGTGCATGAGAAATAACCGCTTCCTTAACAGGCTGCTGAGGGTCTAAATAGAAATCCCCATATGCACAATATAATCCCATAGGGGTAATTGTAATAAAATCATCTAAAATCATGATCAGGATTTATAGGATTTAAGGATAAGGCAGGATCTAAGCCCCAAAAACATTTCAACTTTAAACATTCCAACAATGGATCAGGATTTACAAGATTTAAGGATAAGGCAGGATTTATACACCCAAAACATTCCAACTTTTCAACCTTAAAACCTTTCAACTTCTATCACCCATCTTTAAAAATTCGCAATGTAAAGCCAAAACCTGTTCAATAATAGAATGTCCCTCTTCATTCACAATAAAATGATTGGCCATTTCTATCTTCTTTTCATCTGTAAATTGCTTATTCATTCTGGCTTTAACTTGCTCGGCTGAAATTCCATCACGTTGCATCACTCTGCTCAACTTAATTTCCAAAGGTGCTGTAACCAAAATTGTAGTATCACACATTTTATATGAACCGCTTTCAAACAACAGCGCGGCTTCTTTTAATGTATATGGAACATCAGCAGGCACCTGTCCTTCCCAAAAATCAAAAGCTCTAAAAACTGCGGGATGAACCAGACTATTTAGTTTAGACAGTTCGGTTTCATTGTTAAATACAATACCTGCAATATGCTTATTATTTAATTTTCCGTCTTCAAAATAACTTTCTTTGCCAAAAGCAGATTTGATGCCTTCAATAAGTAAAGCATCAGTACACATGATTTCTTTTGCAACCGCATCTGCATAAAATACAGGAATTCCTAAAACTTCAAATACTTTGCAAACAGTTGTTTTACCACTGCCTATCCCACCTGTTATACCAACTTTAAACATTATTTTTCTATTACAAAATCTATTTTAGATGGGCTTACACCAATCAGTTTACAATAATCCGGAAATGCTGTAATCTTAACCGTAAATTGATTATGATGCAGATTTTGCCATTCATCGACATCCACACTGGCCTGGATAAAATTTTCATCAATCTGGTTATAATTACCTAATGACACAACAAAGGTAACCTTTACTTTTTTTGGATAAAGCTTAATGTTATTGTAATTCCGGTTATTGATGATTTTTAACGGCACTTCTAACGTTTTTTCCGTAAACTCATCAACAGATAACTTTACCTCAGCTGTTGAAGGGAAAATACTTACATTTTTAAGCTTACTGTGCTGCATTGCAACTCTTGAAGAAACACTATTTTGGACTTTATTTAGTTTCAAAGTATCTGTAGGCCAGGTTTTGATTTTAGCGAGTTCTTCCTGCGGACCTGAAATCGTAACAAATCTTGGATTTAGTATAATTTCACTGGTAATGCCATATTGTTTTACAAAACCTACCCTCTGAATGAGCGAAATCGGAACTTTTTTTACCGTTCTTTTGGTAAAATCAAAATATAAAGTATCTGGTTTTATAGAAATAACTTTTTGAGAGCTTTCCAGCTGTTTATTGATGTTATAAAGCTGATCTGAGAAAACAACAAAATCCCTTGTATTTAATTGATTTAGATTAACAGAGATGGATTGCGGGTTAATGCGCAAACGGGCAAACAAAAGCTGCCAGCCAGTTCCTTCAACCTGCAAATCAACAGTATCCGATTGTAAAGGATGAAAGGCCCGCTTTTGTGGGAAGTTTTTATAAATCAATACTGTTTTAGCCGTATATACATATTTATTATTTAATGCTAAAAAAAGCCATGCAGCAATGGCCAAGGTAAGGCAAGCCAATAAGTTAAGAGCACGTCTTTTCTCTATTTTAGTTAATCTAATAAAGGGCATAAAAATAAGGTAATTTGCATAACGTAAAACAGAAATAATTTTCCAATTACAACAATATAGCCAAATGTAACAAAACAAAACAGCCGCTCAAAATTGAACGGCTGTCTAATTTATACTTTATTTCTTCCCTACGCTTTTGGTGTAGTTGCGGCTTTCGTAGCATCTAAAGAAACGGCTGACTTATCAAAACGGATTTTTACACCACCTTCAACTTCAATTAAAAAAGTGGTTTCGTTCATGTCAACAATGCGACCGTGAATACCTGCGGTAGTTACAATTTTATCCCCTTTTTTCAATTCTTCAACCAATTTTTTATGGTCTTTAGCTTTTTTAATTTGCGGACGGATCATAAAAAAATAGAAAACTACCATGATCAGTACCATAGGCACAATGGTACCTAACATACCGCCTCCACCTGCTGCCTGTAAAATTATTGTTGATATCATTTTTATTTATTTGTTTTTTTGTTAATCGTTAATGGCTCATATAGCTGATAGTCAATTGAATACTGTCTACAACTATTAACCAAATTATTTTTTCGTTAACACCTCTCCTACCAAATGAACTGTACTTACACTTGGATTGGCGTTTGATGTAACGGTAACCAGCTTATCTTGCATACCCATTTTGCCTTCGCTATTAAAAACTACTTTAATAACACCCTCTGCTCCTGGTAAAATTGGCTCTTTTGGTGTTTCAGGCACCGTACAACCACAAGTTGCTGTGGCGTTTGATATAATTAAAGGGCTTTTTCCTGTATTTTTAAATTTAAAATCATGCTGAACTTTTTCGCCTTGTTCAATTTTTTCAAAATCGTAAATATCACGTTCAAAAGTAATTACAGCCGCATCAGCAGGTGCTATTTTAGAGGTATCGTTTCCAGCAACCACATCATTTGACACGCTCGTTGGTTGTGTATTTGCATTACGACAGGCTGCAAATGATAGAGCAGCAATGGCCAAAATAAATACTTTTTTCATTTTATTCTTCAATTAATCCGCGACCAATCTTTTTAATTGTATTTGTTTTTTTAAGGTCGCCTAAAATTTTGTCTAAAATACCGTTAATAAATGAATTACTTTTCGGCGTACTGTAATCTTTTGATAATTCCAGGTACTCATTAATGGTAACTTTAACCGGTATAGATGGGAAATTCAACAATTCACAAATCGCCATTTTCATTAAAATGGTATCCATCAGCGCAATACGTTCTGATTCCCAGTTTTTAGTCCGATCTGCGATCATATCCTGGTATTTAGCATCGTTCTGTAAAGTATAAACAAATAAATCCTGAACAAATTTGCTATCTTCTATCCAATCGGCACTAATTTCAGTAAGTTTATTGCTAAACGGATCTTCAGAGGTAAAGTTTTTAAGCGTTTTAGCAACCATACCTTTCATTACTTCGTGGTCTACCTGCCAATTGATAAATTTTTCTTCAAAAACCTGGATAATTGCCTGGTTTTTTAAAATAATTTTCCTAAAAATGTATTTGATAATATCTTTCGACGATTCTAAACTTTCGTTCGGATCTGCAAGATACTCAGTATATTCTGTTGATGCTTTTAGAGAATTGTAAATTGTTTTACGAATTTCAGGATCGAAACCCCAATCTACCTTATATTTTTTAATTGAGGATACATACTCTGGATTTTGCTGCATTAACACGCTAAACTTGTTGTGCAGCAATTTCATATTAGGGTTTATATCTTCCGCAGTTTTAATATGCTTATTCGCACGCTCTGCAGCATCATTTGCCGTAAATTCCGTAACCTCTACCAGAAGTGAAAGCATCCAGATATACATTTCATAAACGCTATCGATGCTTTGCATTAAGGTTTTCAAATCACCTTTAATGTCTTTTTTGTCTGCCATGTGCCAAGCAAAAATATTTTGCAAAGCTTTGATTCTTAAGTGCCTTCTATTTAACATGAATGTAAGAACGAGTGTGGTGTTTAAGCCTAATTTATGATTAATTTAATATGACGATTTAATTTTTTTAACATCTTCAATCCGTTTTTCAGCAATACGGTTTGCAGCAGTATTTGTTGGTATTTTTTCAGCTATACTCAGTTTAATTACGTTACGCGTTGCATCGTATATATTTTCCGTTAACTGAACGGTACGTTTTTTACCAAAACCCGTTAATTCAGAATAGCAAGAGATTAATCCACCTGCATTAATCAGATAATCCGGTGCAAATAAGATTTTCTTTTTCAACAGCAACTCACTATCTGTAACCTCATCTTGCAGCTGATTGTTTGCGGAACCCGCGATAATTGCAAATTTCATTTTTGCTATTGTTTTACTGTTTACCGTAGCACCCATTGCACATGGTGCATAAACATCCGCATCGATACCGAAAATTTTATCTGCTTCAATAGGTTTTGCTTTATATTTTCTGGCAACATAAGTCAGTTGTTCCTGATTTATATCACTGATCAAAACTTCCGCATTTTCTTTTCTGAGTAATGCCACTAGGTGTTCGCCCACATTCCCGATTCCTTGTACCAAAACAGTTCTACCCGCAAGCATATCCGTTCCAAAAACTTCTTTAACGCTTGCTTTAATTCCCAGATAAACCCCTTGAGCCGTAAATGGAGCGGGATTCCCTGCACCCCCAATAGATTCTGGAACACCGGTAACATGGCTGGTTTCCATACGGATATATTCCATATCACGTGTATTGGTCCCCATTTCTTCGGCAGTAATGAATTCGCCATTCAGATTTTTAATAAATCTGCCATAGCTGCGCATTAATATTTCCGTTTTATCTTTTCTCGAATCGCCAATAATAACACCTTTTCCGCCCCCCAGGTTTAAACCTGTAATGGCGGATTTATAAGTCATTCCCCTCGATAAGCGTAAAGCATCTTCTAAAGCCTCAGCCTCAGTAGCATAGCTCCACATACGGGTTCCGCCTAAAGCCGGACCTAAAGTAGTATCATGAATGGCGATAATAGCTTTTAAACCTGTGTCTGGATCATTACAAAAAACCAACTTCTTATGCCCGTAAGCACTTAATTGATCTAGAATGGATGCATCTTGCGGAGAATTTGTTGGCATATATAAAATACGGATAACCTTGCTGCAAAATTAAAATAAAAAACCATTATTACATGTTTTTAATAAACTATTTGTAACGTTGAAAATGTTTCAAATCAGGTAATAAGTGTTTGGAATGTAAAATGTTTTAAAGATCATAAATATAATCAGACTTTCCAACATTCAATCTTTTTAACATTCCAACATTTTATTAAGTTTGCCAGGCATGAAACATCTACGTCATTTAAATAAGTATTTCTATAAATATAAATGGTGGGTAGTTCCTGGGATTATTTTCGTAATAATTTCCAATATTTTTGGCGTAGTGCCTGCACAGGTTATCGGTTACGCTTTCGATTTAATTACAGAAAACATCCAGATTTATACCTTATTCAATGGGTTTAATCGCCAGCAAATTATCTATGACATTTTCAGTAACAGTCTTTTGTACTTTGGTTTATTGGTTATTGTACTTTATTTGTTGAGGGGATTATTCTTGTTTTTCATGCGCCAAACCATCATTCTCATGTCCCGCCATATTGAGTTCGATATGAAAAACGACATCTATCGGCATTACCAGGAATTAAGTTTAGGTTTTTACCGCAGAAATAATACGGGCGATTTAATGAACCGGGCAACCGAAGATGTAAACCGGGTACGGATGTATGTTGGTCCTGCGATTATGTATACAGCAAATACATTGGTTTTATCTGTACTGATTATTTGGTCTATGTTCAATGTAAATACAAAACTGGCCATTTATTGTCTTTTGCCTTTACCACTCCTTGTAATCATTATTTATTATGTAAATACCTTAATCTTCAAGAAAAGCGGAAAGATTCAGGAGCGTTTATCAGATCTTTCGAGTTTTGTGCAGGAACGTTTTTCGGGCATTAGAATTATAAAATCTTATGTTCGTGAGGATTACACCCGGAATATGTTCGAGCTGCAGAGCAATGAATATAAAAGAGATTCAATGAGCCTGGTAAAAGTATCGGCCCTATTTTATCCTACCATGCTTTTATTAATAGGCCTCAGCACTATTTTAACCATTTACATTGGTGGCATACAAGTTATGAATGGAAGTATTACGGCTGGAAACATTGCGGAATTTATCATCTATATCAATCAGCTTACTTTCCCGGTAACGATGCTGGGTTGGGTAACCTCACTCATTCAACGGGCTGCTGCATCACAAAAAAGGATCAACGAATTTTTAAATATTCCATCTGATATTCAATCCAAAGAAACTGAAGAGAGACAGGTAAAAGGAAACATTAAATTCAATAATGTAAGTTTTACGTATCCTGATACAGGCATCCAGGCTTTGAAAAATGTAAGCTTTGAAATTGATAGTGGAGAATTTGTGGCGATAATTGGTAAAACAGGTTCCGGAAAATCTACACTCGCAAACTTAATTATGAGGATGTATGATGTAGATAAAGGCTCGATTGATGTTGATGGCCAATATTTAACAAGCTTAAACTTAAAAAATTATCGCAATCAGATTGGTTTTGTTCCCCAGGAAGTTTTCCTTTTTTCTGATACCATTAAAAATAATATTGCCTTTGGTTTAGATGATGTAAGCGATGAGGAAGTATATGATGCAGCCAAAAATGCATCCGTTTATCATAACATCATGGACTTTGAAGAGCGTTTCGAAACCATGTTGGGTGAACGCGGAATTACCTTATCTGGTGGACAAAAACAACGGGTTTCTATAGCCAGAGCATTAATTAAATCACCTAAAATTTTAATATTTGACGATTGTCTTTCTGCCGTTGATACGAAAACAGAAGAAGAAATTTTACAAAATCTTGGTCAGATCATGAACGGAAAAACAAGCATCCTCATTGCGCATCGCATATCAACGATAAAAAATGCGGATAAAATCCTGGTGCTGAATGAGGGTCAAATTATCGAACAAGGCACACATAATGAACTACTTAACTTAAATGGCACTTATACAGAAATGTATAACAATCAACTTTTAGAAGAAGAAAATCGTAGTATTTAAATTGTACTAAAATTGTATTTTGAACTTTAAATATTTGCTTTATATTTACCGGAACCAAAAACCAACATCAATACCAACCATGGGAGAATTTGACAACAAAGAGAGAGAAGAAGTTTTTTCAAAGAAAGTAAGAGCAGGTAAGAGAACTTATTTCTTCGACGTAAAGGCTACTCGTTCAGGTGATTATTACTTAACAGTTACCGAAAGTAAGAAAAGATTAGAAGACGGTGTATTTGTAAAACATAAAATCTTTTTATACAAGGAAGATTTCGAAAAATTTACGGAAGGCCTTACAGAAACTGTTGATTACATCAAAACTCATCAGGATGTTGTTGAAAAACGCTATGAGTATTCCGAAAATGGAGAACACTCCACAAAATCAAATGATGATTTTTCTTTTTAAGTAATATAATTTCAATTAAAAGCCTTTGTTTAAGTACAGAGGCTTTTTTTATACGTTTTCTTTTTTATACCAGCCACTGAAACACAGAAGGCACAGAAATTTTATTGGGCCTTGGGATATAAAAGTAGTAATAGTTAATAGTTAATAGTTAATAGTTAATAGTTAATAGTTAATAGTTAATAATAAAATGCGAATATAATCTGTCAATTTTATTCCGTGAAAATCCGTGTTTCTGTGGCAAAATTAATTACATATGAAAAAAATTATCCTATCCACGCTGCTTTTCTTTTTAACAACTGCAGCATTTGCTCAGGAAAAAGTTGATAAAAAACTTCAACTGAAATTAAATGAACTTGTAAAGGGTTTTAATGGCGATGTAGGTATTTATGTTAAACACCTAAAAACAGGAAAAATGGCATCGATTAATGCAGATACCCTCTTCCCTACTGCCAGCATGATAAAAGTGCCTATTACCTGTGGCATTTTTAATAAAATTGAAAAAGGCGAATTAGATTATCATGCTACTTTAACTTATTGTGACAGTTTATTATATGCTGGTGAAGATATTTTAGGTTCTTTTAAGGATAGCGAGAAAATTGCGCTAAGCAAGGTTTTAATGCTGATGATTACCACAAGTGATAATACAGCGAGTTTATGGAGTCAATATTTGGCTGGAACCGGAACCGCAATTAATGAAGTAATGGCAAACAATGGCCTACAATACACCAGGGTAAATTCGCGTACACCGGGAAGGGAAGAAAATCGAAAGGAATACGGTTGGGGACAAACTACTCCTCGTGAAATGGCCACTCTGCTTACCTTAATCCGGGATGGCAAAATGATCAATCCAGCAGCATCAGAACGGATTTATAGAAATTTAATCCGTATTTTCTGGGATACAAAAGCGCTTTCTCAGATTCCGCCAACAATACAGGTTGCCTCCAAATCTGGTGCTGTAGATGCGGCCCGATCCGAAGTTGTTTTGGTAAATGCTCCTCATGGCGATTATGTTTTCTGCATCACCACAAAAAACCAAAAAGATACCTCATGGGATCATAGCAACGAAGGCTGGACCATGATCAGAAATCTGAGCAAACTGTTGTGGAGTTATTACGAACCCAATTTCGGATGGAAACAGCCCGATGGAATGCAGAAATATTTTAAATAAATTATGAGCCTGCAACGCTTGCCATAAATACCAGTATCAACAGGAAATAGCCGATCATGATTACAATGGTGGAAATTCCCCAAAATTTGAATAGGGATTTCATACTTAACAATGCATTGTTCAAACTTTCCTGGTCTCCATATAAAACACCCTGTCGACCTTTATTCGAGAATCTAAAAAGCAATAAACTCGGATAGAAATATATTAGAGCAAGTAGCAAATACAATACGGTTATACCAATAGCGCCTATATTTGCAAAAGGGCCTAGTGGCTTAAGTATCGCAGGATTTGTTTTTACCGCCGCTCCAATACCAAAAGAACCCATAATTAAAAATACAGATAAGATAAATCCAATAATGGATAAGAATCTTGTCCATTTAGTGGTTTCGTAAATATAACTTCGCATTTCTTCAGTAACAATTAATTTAACTTCCTGAGGTACTTGCTCTTCTAAATCTTCCATGAATTTATCTTTAATTTGGGTTAAACTTAGATAAAATATCTATCTACTGCAAGGATGGCTGTTTAAATAAAGGTTTAAAAGCTTATCTTTGCGCACTTTTACAAAAAGAGCGTGGAGCGTGGAGCGTGGAGCGTGGAGCGTGGAGCGTGGAGCGTGGAGCGTGGAGCGTGGACTTCGGACTTCGGACTTCGGACTAATTTAAAAAAAAGACTAAAAAATAAATGGCATTACAATGTGGTATAGTTGGTTTACCAAATGTTGGGAAATCGACTCTTTTTAACTGTTTATCCAATGCAAAAGCGCAGGCAGCGAACTTTCCTTTCTGCACTATTGAGCCCAATGTTGGCGTAATTACAGTACCTGATGATCGGTTGACCAAGCTTGCTGAATTGGTGAAACCGAATAAAGTACAACCGAATACTATCGAGATTGTAGACATTGCAGGTTTGGTTAAAGGCGCTTCAAAAGGCGAAGGTTTAGGTAATCAATTTTTAGGCAATATACGTGCAACCAATGCAATTATTCATGTTTTACGTTGTTTTGATGACGGTAATGTAATCCATGTTGATGGCTCGGTTGATCCTATCCGTGATCGGGAAATTATCGATACTGAGTTGCAGCTTAAAGATTTGGATACTGTTGATAAGCGCATCCAAAAGGTGGAGAAAATGGCTAAAACAGGAGGCGATAAGGATGCTAAACGCACTTATGAAATTTTAACGGTTGTTAAGTCTCATTTAGAAAGCGGCAAATCTATCCGTACCGCTCCCCTTGCCCAAGAAGATTTCGATTTTATTGAAGATCTAGGTTTACTTACCCAAAAACCGGTCATGTATGTTTGTAATGTTGATGAAGCATCGGTTGTTACCGGCAATAAATATGTGGATTTGGTTAAAGCCAATGTTGCCGACGAGAAAGCGGAGGTTTTGGTTATCTCTGCAAAGATAGAATCAGAAATTGCCGAACTGGATAGTTATGAAGAACGTCAGGAGTTTTTAGCCGATTTAGGTCTGGATGAATCTGGTGTAAACAAGCTTATTCGTACAGCTTATAAATTATTAAGCCTTTACACTTACTTTACCGCTGGTGTACAAGAAGTTAGAGCCTGGACAATTACCAAAGGCTTCACAGCTCCACAAGCTGCCGGCGTAATCCATACCGATTTCGAAAAAGGATTTATCCGCGCTGAAGTTATTAAATACAATGATTTTGTAACACTTGGTTCTGAAAATGCTTGTAAAGAGGCTGGTAAATTGGGTGTAGAAGGAAAAACTTATGTAGTTGAGGATGGTGATATTATGCATTTTAGGTTTAATGTTTAAAACCCCAAACCCCTAAAGGGGCTTTTACCTATCGGTTGGTGTCTCACCGACCGAAATATTTCAAAACAGACACTATAATAACTTAAGTTTAATCAATGCTAAAATAGTTCTACAATTTCTGAAGTACATATCTTCTCGTACCTCGGCTCACACCTTGGGTCGTGTCTCCACGACCCAATATAATTAAACTTAAATTCTTACTATATTTCTTTTTTAATTTTGCATAAAATACTATGGCCGAAAGAAAACGCTTAAAAATTGGCACCGGACAAATCAGTGGTTACATCTCCATTTTCTTAGCAACTTTAGTTTTATTGGGCATTTTTTGCTTTCGCTATCCCGAAAAACTGACTACACCAGAGTTCCGGGAGATTTATACCAAAGACAGCATGGAAATGTTGATGACGATGGGTATAATCGCATCGTTCTTTTTTGCTGTGTTGAGTTTAATTCTTAGTAAAAAAATCAAATGGGCTTTAACAGGCTCAGGGATTGCCGGCATAGCCATTTTATTGGGTGCGCTTACGGTACAAGGTCGTGATGTAGAGAAATCCAGCTGGCATTTTGGTTTAGACTGGATGTTACTGGATCTGTTGTTAATGACTTTAATATTTATTCCACTGGAGCTGTTTTTTCCAAAAAACAAAGAACAGACCAAGTTTCATGAAGAGTGGCGTACGGATTTAATGTATTTTGTAATCAGCCACCTCTTTATCCAGTTTTTCGGTATTGTAACCCAAAAGCCTGCCGTATTATTTTTTGGCTGGATCGGATTGGAAAACCTTCATACCTGGGTACAAAGTTTACCTTTTTTGGTTGCGCTGTTTTTAGCTTTTTTCAGCACCGACTTATTTCAATATTGGGCACATAGAATATTCCACTCGCGTGTGTATTTATGGCGTTTTCATTCCATACACCATTCTACAAAAAGTATGGACTGGCTTGCCGGTAGTCGCACACATTTTATAGATATATTTTTTACCAGGGCAATGACATTTATACCCTTGTATATATTGGGGTTTTCCTCGACTGTTTTTAATGTATACATTATTTTTATTGCCATACATGCCGTTTTAATACATGCAAATACTAAGATTAACTTTGGCCCAATAAAATATATTTTTACTACACCACAATATCATCATTGGCATCATTGTGAAGATCCTAAATATTATGGACACAATTTTGCATCGATATTTCCTTTTATTGATATGATTTTTGGCACTTATTACCTACCAGGAAACAAATGGCCGGAAGGTACGGGTGTTCATGAGGGTCAATATCCAAAAGGATTTATAAAACAGACCATCTATCCATTTACCAAAAGTCCTTTTGATACGGATTTAAAAATGGAAGAACGAAGTGAAAGATAATTTCAGTGATGTCAGATGGTACCTGACATCATAATAGCTTCGAATGTGAGAATGAAATCATCAATAATTTCTGATATAACCTCGTAGTTTGTCATTCTGAATGCAATGAAGAATCTTATAAGCAGGGTTTAATTAAAGGGATCCTTCGTTCCTCAGGATGACAAGATGATCATATACACATGTCATTTTGGATTTATTTCAACATCTATTAGTTTGATGATGAAAAAGATAAACACTGAAATAAACTCATGATGAAATCATCAACAATTTCTGATATAACCTCGTAGTTTGTCATTCTGAATGCAATGAAGAATCTTACAAGCAGGGTTTAATTAAAGGGATCCTTCGTTCCTCAGGACGACAAGATGATCATATACACACATCATGCAGAATTTATTTCAGCATCTATTAATCTGACGCTTAATGAGATAGACCTTAAAATAAACAATAAAATTATCTTGAAGAAAAAAAACAATAGAAGCTATTGAAAAATTCAGGGTGACGACCGTTTCGAAAAGCGTGATAGCGGGCTTCGAAAAAATTCAGGGAAAAGTTTAACTCAAATAATCGCACTGTCCAAACCAAGTTTAAACCCGATTGAAGTGTAAATCCTTTTTATTTGTTCTTAAAAGTTACTAACGTTCCTATACCTTTCGCTAGTTAGTGTTAGTAACTTTACAAATGAAAAGATTGGAACGAAAAGCGGGACAAATTTCCTTAAAAGCTTCTGCCCTGCCTTTTCAAATAATTAAAGCAATACGCCTTTTAAGAACATCATGGCTACAGAAAAATAAATTACTAAGCCGGTTACATCTACCAGGGTAGCTACAAATGGTGCTGATGAAGATGCGGGGTCGGCCCCTAAACGTTTAAGTAAAATCGGTAGCATTGAGCCTGCCAACGATCCCCAGAGCACAATTCCAACCAATGCCAGTCCTACGGTATAGCCAATAAGTAACCAATGCGGGCCATACATTGGAGAAAAAAATGTCCATGCATAGATGCGCAAAAAGCCAATCGTACCTAAGGCAAGCCCCAGTAAAAGACCAGAGATTATTTCACGGCGCATTACACGCCACCAATCGGCCAGGGTAATTTCGCCCAAAGCCATAGCTTGGATAATCAGTGTTGAGGCTTGTGAACCGCTATTACCTCCACTCGAAATAATCAATGGAACAAACAGGGCCAGCACGACAGCTTTTTCTATTTCACCCTCAAAATAACCCATTGCGGTTGCTGTAAACATTTCGCCAAAAAAAAGGATAATTAACCAGCCGACGCGTTTTTTCACCAATTTTAAAATCGGCATATCCAGGTAAGGTTCATCCAGCGCTTCGGTACCCCCTATTTTGTGCATATCTTCGGTGTATTCTTCATTGGCGATCCACAAAATATCATCAACTGTTACAATACCCAAAAGCACATTATTTTCGTCTACTACCGGTAAAGCCACACGGTTATTCATACGGAAAATATTGATCGCATCTTCCTGTGGATCGTTCGCATTTAGTGCAATAAAGCGTTTATCGGTTAGTTCCCCGATCATTAATTCAGGGTCGGCGAGTAAAATTTCTCGGATCCTGATGTCGTCCAGCAAAACCCCTTCTTTATCAATTACATAAATTACATCAATGGTTTCAGAATTTTTCCCATAACGTCTGATGTGTGCCAGGACTCTTGTAACGGTCCATTCGGGTTTTACCGCAATGTAATCCGGCGTCATTAAACGTCCAACACTATCTTCTTTATAACCCAGAAGTGATAGAGATTCTTTACGTTCTTCTGGTGGTAACAGGGTAATCATTTTCTTTACCACATCGCCTTTTAGCTCTGTAAATAAGGCTGTACGATCATCCGGAGGCAAATCTTTTATAATCTGGTTCAGCTTATTGCCCGAAAGTTTTTTGATAATGCGTTCCTGTGTAGGGAAATCGAGAATGCGAAAAACGTTTACCGCCCGGTTTACAGAAAGTGTTTCGATAAATTTAGCGGCATGTTGCGGAAGTTCATCTATCAGTTGTTCTACATCCGAAATATTCAGCTGATCGAGATATTGTTTTAACGCTTTATCGTTCTCTTTTTCGAGCAGTTCCTGAATCTCTTCTACCACCAATTCTTCCATAACAAAAACTAAAATGATTACATGCCTAAACCTTTATTTAACGGTTTGCAAAGGTGCGGTTTTATTTTTAAAAAAGCCAATTTTGAAGTGTTTAGAGCCTGTTTAAAATTTATCTGACATCTTTTTATAACGGCTTAAATATTTCGGGATGGGTAGGTTCCCGCCTTGTTTCCTTCAAAAAACAAGTTATAAACATGCTCATCATTTAAATTTAAAACAGTCTCTTAATTTTAGAAAAGCAAATGCAGTAGTTTTCAGGTTACAGCAGCCCCTCTTTTGCTTCAATCTTTTTTGTAAAAAACAAAAAAGTATTTCCGCTTCAATAGGGTTTATTTTACATCATTTCTGTATCACACAAATGCCTAAACAAAACACAAAACCTGAAAACACCTAGTTGTGACCATTTTAAGACCTTAAAACAGCTCTTTTTAAAAAAATAAAACAATCTTAATTTTAGCTTATATATTACAAGAAATTAAGATTTGGATTTTCTATATTTGCAGCTTTCCGTTCCCGTAGTTCAATGGATAGAATTATGGTTTCCGGTACCATCGATATGAGTTCGAATCTCGTCGGGAACACAAAAAGCCTCACAGAAATGTGGGGCTTTTGCACTTGTATGAAAGATCAATCAAAGGAAATCTGACAGCACTTTAATTATATATAAACTTACACTCTTTATATAGTAAAAAACGAGTTTTTGTTATTTTATAAACTATAAAGACAGATCAGAACATTTGAACATATCTGTATTTTTAGATGAAAACATTTCCTGCGAACATTTATGTTGAATATCCCCAATTGAAGCGTATGCTTTAAGATTTTGATTTCTCAATCTAGACCCCCGAGCAAAATCAATTATTCTAAGCTCTTATTTCTTTATAAGCTCAACCAATTTACAACATGAAAAACTACTCTTTCCTTTATCTGATGAAAGCAATTACACACAAAATTATTTAAAAAAATATTTTAATGTTAGGGTAAAGATTTTCCTAAAATTGGATAAATTAGATGCTTATTAATAATCTATGTCTCTCAAAAGCCTGATCATTTTCCTTTCCTTAAAATTAATTGTGATATCTTCGGCGCTAAGCGCTGCACCTGAAAACGATGATATCAAAAATGCAAAAGCATTATCCAACATTCCTAGTTATTGCTCATCAAATGCAGAATATAATAATTTAGAGGCTACCACTAGTTCTATTAAAAAAGGTACCTTTTGGAATACAGAAGGTAAGGATATTTGGTTCAAATTTACGGCTACCGCAACTGATGTTCATATTACCATTACCGGAAAAGATCCTGACAATAACAATACTTTACTCAATCCATTAGTTGCCCTATACATTTATGAAAATAATGTATTAACCGAACAAATCGGCTCTATGTTAAGCAACAATAATATAACTACTTCTTATAAGGGTGGGCTTGCTATTGGCCAGGTTTATCACATCAGAATTAGCGCAGAAGACGATGCTATCGGTACCTTTAAAATGTGTATTAATAATTATAATCCGCCAAAAAAACCAGGACAGGACTGCGTTACCGCTTCATTATTATGTAATAAAGAGTCTTTTACCGAACTCAGTATAAGTGGCGCGGGCAATAATAATCGTGAAGCTACAGGAAGCTGCTTGAGTACCGAATCTAATTCTGCCTGGTACACATGGACCGCGGCAAATAATGGAACGCTTACCTTTAGCATTAGACCTATTACAACAAGTGATGATTTAGACTGGGTATTATATGATTTGGGGCCTAATGGAAACTGTTCTAATTTAATACCTGAGAATATAATTCGATGTGCAGCTGGAAGTGGTGTTAATTGTAGTCCAAAATATTCCATTACAGGCCTAAATATGTCTTCAGCAGATTTAACAGAACAAAAAGGCTGCGTAACCGGGCAAGACGGCTGGGTAAAATATATTGATCTGATTAACGGGCATGTATATGCTTTAATGGTTGATAATTTCTCCAGCGGAAACAATGGATTTACAATTGCATTTGATGGAACAGGAGAATTTGTTGGTCCTAGCGCAAAGATTAATGTTCAACAAAATAACCCATGTACAAGCGATCAAAGCTTTACTTTTACAACCAACGCCAATGATTATAATAGCTTAAAGTGGAATTTTGGCGAAGGTGCAAATTTAGCTTCAGCAAATACTACAGGCCCACACACCATAACCTATAATAGCGAAGGGATAAAAACAGTTGTATTGGAGGCCACAAATACAAAAGGCTGTAGTATAATTAAGAGTTATTCATTTTATGTAGCTTTAAAACCAGAAAAACCCATTATAACTTCCAACAAGCCAAGTTTTTGCTTAAAGGACGTGATTGAATTGTCTATACCAGAAATTGAAAATGCAAGTTATTTATGGACGGGTCCTGAAAATTTTACGGCCACAACAGCTACAGTATCCATACCCATTACCAGCTTTAACCAGGCTGGTGATTATGCAGTTGTAGTTAAAATAGGCGATTGTTTAAGTGATGCCGCAGTTGTTAACATACGAGCAATTACTAAAAACCCTGTTGCAGCTTTCACAACGGATCCACAGTTGCCAGGTAAATTTTCAGTCCCGATTTCCATACAGTTTGTTAACCAATCTAAAGATGCAGATTATTTTGAATGGGATTTTGGGGATGGGCAAACATCAAGCGATCCTAACCCTTTTCATAATTATACCCATGCCGGTAAATATAAGGTAAGCTTAAAAGCCTATACAAATAATGGATGCGAAAATACAGTGAGTATGAACGACCTTGTTTTGCTTAACCCTGGTACCTTATTGGTTCCAAATTCTTTTTCTCCGAATGGTGATGGCATTAATGATGAATTTAATGTAAATATTACCAACCTGAAAAAGTTTAATCTGAATATATTTAACCGATATGGAGAAAAGATCTTTAATACCAATAATATTTTCAACTCCTGGAATGGATATTGGCATAACCAACCTGTACCTGTAGGCGCCTATTTCTACCAGATTACCGCAACTGATTTGTTCAATAAGGAACAAAAGTACAGTGGGTCGATTACACTGATTCGATAGTTACCACATTCTTTGAGGACAAACTACCTTGTACACATTATTTAAAAGCAGGCCAAGCACAATCTCATGATTCCCGTTGCTTACCTGGTTGAGTTGCGAGGTTGTAAAATCATAGGAATAGGTTAAATTAACCAAATGGCTAACATTAAAACCAGCCATGATATTTAATGCATCATTTTTTCTGTAACCCGCAGCAAGCCAAACCTTATCCCTGAAACCAAATTTCATATTCAGATCGACAGATAAGGGCGTATGATTTACCCATTTGCCCATTACGGATGGTATAAAATTTACATCTTCTGTTAAATGGATCTTATACCCGGCTGTTAAAAATAAATGGGGAACTTGTTTGCCTGTATTGTATTTTTCATCTCCTGTAAAAGCCAATCTTTGGGGCAATAATTGCTGTACCGAAAGGCCCGAAAATAAATTCGCGCCGTACAACCATAAACCTAGTGATAAATCGGGTTTGAGCTGACTTTGAACAGCATTTCTTAAAGCAGGGTCTAAAGGATATTCAAGCAATAAGGCATTTACATCTATCCCGATCCGGCTAATGCCTCCTGCTACTCCGGCCGATAAATTTAACCTGTTGTTTAACTGCAAATGATAGGCATAACTGATATTAAAGCTCGCTGTAGAGATTTGACCTGCCCTATCCAATACAGCTGAAACACCCATGCCATGATGTGCCGGTGAAGCGATGTAATTTTGTGTGTAACTTCTTCCTCTTGGGTCATTCCCATCTTCTTCAAAAGATAAGGCGTTTGACCACAGGTATGGATTACCCAGAGCCCAATGGGCGGTTATAAATGCCGTTTTTGGGGCACCCTGCAAACCAACCCATTGTTGCCTGTAGCCCAATTTAACATCGGTATAATTCTCTATACCGCTTAACGCCGGATTAAGCAGGTAATTGTTTAAAACATATTGGGTGTATTGGGGCTTTTGCTGTGCCATTGAAGGCAAGCCTAGTTGCATTAAAAACAAAAGTAAATATGCTCTAAAAATATTAATCAAAATCTTTAAACTTAAAAAAGGATAGCCTTTCAATTTTATAGTTATTTATTCGAGTGTTTACTCTAATCTGGTTTTAAAACTGGATTGCTCTTTAGCACAAGCGGACGCTTGCGCCAGAGGGTATAAGGTGAGAACGTTAATTTATTTTTCATTGGAATATAATTATTAAAATGTTATTTATGGTTTCATTTGTATTAATGAACTCGTAAACTCGGTTTGTTTTTATCGGTAATGAAGCTATCATGAGCATATTTTGCTGTTTGTGAGCGTTGCTCATGATGGTTTCATTGGAATATAATTATTAAAATGTTATTTATGGTTTCATTTGTATTAATGAACTCGTAAACTCGGTTTGTTTTTATTGGTAATGAAGCTATCATGAGCATATTATTCACTAGTTTTTATTGTTTTATTGGTGCTCATGAGCTCGTTCCAAAGGAACCCTTTTGGGGCAAGCTCGGTTCATTGTATTTGAGGAGTGGTTTGCTCATGATGGTTTCATTTTAAATGTTTTTTTTCTGGGTTTTAGAGCCTGTTTAAATTTTGACGAAAATTATTCGTATGTCAGTCTGAGCTTGTCGAAGACCTTGTTTTTGACGCATTAAAAGCAATCGACAAACTCAGTGTGACAGATATTGAGCATAAGTATTTATAATTGAATAAATTTAAACAGGATCTTAATGCCCTTTTATTTTTTTATTTTTTACTTTTAGCACAAGCGGACGCTTGCGCCAGAGGGGCTTTTGTATTTCATTGCATATTTGTTTAACCAAATGAACCATTTTAAACGAGGTTTAAAAACAACTTAAAAGTCCATTAAGACTAAATTAATGAGCTTTTAGAATTTAAGATCCGTGCGATTTACTTAATTACTACAAATTTCATATCGTTGTTAAAAATCTTAATGATTTCATTTGGCTGCACTATCAGTTGATAAGAGCCTACGCCATCTTTCCAAAAAATCTGACCATCTTGGCCTTTTCCGTCGATATAGATTGAAGCTGTTCCCATATTGATAAAGGTGTATTCGAAGCCTGAAGATTGATACCTAAAAGGCAGAGACCAAAAAGTATCAGAGCTGCCATAGAATGTATACACGCCTTTGGTTGGGTAAGTTGACAAGTCCAATACATTATCATGCGTATTAAGATAAAACCCTTCTAGAGCCAGGGTGCCGCTTACGTTAGGCAACTGAAAAGTTCTTTGTTCGGTATAAATTTTGTCAGCTTTTAAAATTGCAGATCTGCTTCCGTTTGTGTTAATCTCTAATCCACCCGGGCCTAATATTGCCTTTTTATTACCATTAACTGATTCTATGTTGCCACCAAATGTAGCGCCTGTAGTTGTTGTGTTACCTGCTGTTGTTACGTTTTGGAGCGTTGGGGTTTGAGTACCCGATATATCATCTAAGAAAGCAACTGTTCCGCTTTTCTTTCTCCAATTTATAGCATATGTTGTACTAGCATCTCCGACATTGGGAGAAGGATGTGTTTCAATCCAGGTAAACCTGGTACCATCAGGGCTTTGTGTATAAGATTGTTTGGCTGAACTCATAGTATTATAGCCCAGTATATCGCCAATAACATGATAACCATTAGTCGTTAATCCCCCTAAGGCATATACTCGTGTGGTAGTCGTATTACTTTTATCGGTTACTGCCTGCAAACCAGGAACCTGAGTATTACTGACAAGGGCATCTACTTCACTTTTCGTATAAAAATTACTCAAATCAGCTGGGTTTACATCTTTCCATGTTGATGTTATCGGGTCGTAAATTCTGAGTTTTTGTAAAGTTGTATTGTAGATCAGTTTGCCCGGATTGGATGCTGCAGATAAATCATCGCTATCGCTAAAAGGGATGCCCGCGACAGCAGCCGAGGTAGCTGCACCTTGTTTTATAGATTTAATCTGTCCGTTGGCTGCCCGTACCAATACACTATCTTGCGGACTGCCTTCGGTCATGTTTTTCAGATAGGTTTTTCCATGCAGGGAAACACCGCCGCTACCGGCCGGATTGCCCAAGCGTACACTATCTGCATTGACAACCGATACCTGGGCAAAACTGTAACCGGAGATGCTTAGGAGTAAAAACGTTAAGAGCTTTTTCATAAATGAGTTTATTTTAATGTTTATCTGTTTCTTATTGTTTGGGATTTAGGTAAATAAATAGGGATTAGATGATTTATAAAGGGTTTGGTTTTTTATTTTAACCGGGGCCGGAACAATTTTTACTTAACCCGGAACAGCCACCAAACACAGGGCTTTTGCAAGCCTGCTGCAAGTAAATGCAGGTGCTTAATGCGGCATAAAATGAGTACGTTAGTTTAGTTTTCATTGGAATATAATTATTAAAATGTTATTTATGGTTTCATTTGTATTAATGAACTCGTAAACTCGGTTTGTTTTTATCGGTAATGAAGCTATCATGAGCATGTTATTCACTAGTTTTTATTGTTTTATTGGTGCTCATGAGCTCGTTCCAAAGGAACCCCTTTGGGGCAAGCTCGGTTCATTGCATTTGCTGAGTGGTATGCTCATGATGGTTTTCATTTTTAAATGTTTTTTTGGGTTTTAGAGCCTGTTTAAATTTTGACGAAAATTATTCGTATGTCAGTCTGAGCTTGTCGAAGACCTTATTTTTGATACATTAAAAGCAATCGACAAGCTCACAATGTGACAGATATTGAGCATAAGTATTATAATTGAATAATTTAAACAGGCTCTTAATGCCCTTTTATTTTTTTCTTCATCTGGCGCAAGCGTCCGCTTGTGCCTTTATCTTTTTTAACCTTTTAATTTTTTTCCTACTCTTTTAGCACAAGCGGAGGCTTACGCTAGAGGGGATAAGAGGAGCCCATGCTACCGGGGCAACCGACTTAATTATTACCACCACCTTGTCCTACTTTATAGGTAATAGTAAAAAACATGGTGTTCGAATTGTCGATTTTCTTAAACACTACCCGAACCTTATCAAAAGGCTCTTCATAAGCTTCTATTATGGCATTTTGTGTGGATGAACGGAAATTGCCCACTCCACTGGTGAATTGTTTTGGAGCACTATACATAGGTAAGGATATGGTAAACTGGCTTTCCGTATCCATTAAATTGGCTGTAATGCCCGGAATAAAACCGGTAACCGTGATTGTATAATCAATCCCGGTATAGGATAGACTGGCCGTCTCTGGTAGGCTACTGATATTGGCCAGGGGTGTTAAGTTTGCCTCATATGTACCCGAATAAGCTTTTCTGTCAAGTGCTTGCATTACACCTTGGCCTATTTGATTAAAGTAGTCTATGTATATGTAATGCATTTCAAGGGGTATGGCCGGGCCCGCCGATTTAATCTGCCCGTTGGCACCCCGCACCAATACACTATCCTGAAACACAAGCCCTGGTGCAAGGTCTTTCATATAGATTTTTCCATGCATGGAAATACTGCCTTTATCGATGGGATTACCCAAACGGATACTGTCTGCCTTGATTACTGATACCTGGGCAAAGCTGTAAGCCGAAATGCTTAAGAGTAGAAACGTTAATAGTTTTTTCATAAATTGGTTTATTTTAAATGTTTGTCTGTTTCGTATGATTTGGGATTTAGGTAAATAAATAGGGATTAATGATTAATTGGAGATGGGTTTCATTTTAACCGGAAGGAGAAAAGTTTGGAGCAGCAGCAAATGCCTGGCTTTTGCAAGCCAGCAGGAAGCAGTTATGCATGCTTAATGCTGCATAAAGTGAGAACGTTAATTTATTTTTCATCAGTATATAATTATTAAAATGTTATTTATGGTTTCATTTGTATTAATGAGCTCGTAAACTCGGTTTGTTTTTTATCCGTTATGAAGCTATCATGAGCATATCATTGTATTTGCTGAGTGGTATACTCATGATGGTTTCATATTAAATTGTTATTTTTTTGTTGGGTTTAAAAAGTTTTTTGTCCTCGCTAGCGCACGCGTGTCGCGTGTGCCTTTATCTTTTTTAATTTTTTAATTTTTCCTTATTGCAATAAAAATATTCCATCACAAATAATCTATTTCAATTAAACCTTTACCTCCGCTATAATCTGTTGCGCTACTATATTTCCAATGCCAGGCTTCATTTACAAAGCCTGCAACTACGGGGTTATCATGTAAATAATCTGCCTTTTGCTCTATGACTTCTACACTCCATAATTCTATTGGTTTGTTATTGTGCTGCCAAAACTGGCTGCCTTTTACATTACTACTTTTTGAACCTGCCCGTTCAAACATCCATAACATCCATTCTCTTCTACTCTCCTGACTGTTTGCCCTTATCGCTTTTACAATCTGCTTTGAGGTATGCTCCTTAAATCTTCCCAATAAAACATCGGGATTATGCTCCTTTGCTCTAAATATTAAATGCACATGGCTTGGCATTATACACCAGCAATACAGCTCCAAACCGAGGTTATCTTTGCAATAAATTAAACTCTCTACCAAAATATCACAGTACAAAGGGCGTACAAATACATCTATCCAGTAAACCCTGGCAAAGCTTACAAAGTATAGTCCCTCTTTATTATGAAATTTGTATTTACGGCTCATTTAAACCTATTTATTCTTTTAATTTTATACACATGCTAGTGCACACTTGTCGCATGTGCTTAAATTTTTATTCTTTTAATCTTTATTTCAATACAATCTTCTTTTTCTTTTATATATTATATTACTTCTCACACGCCACAGGCCTGCGCTAGCCTAGAGCTAAGAGGTAAACTACATACTGAATTCTAATTTTATAGGAAATCTCATTCTTACTGCTACTTTCTTACCATTACATTCTCCCGGATGCCAGTTAGGCATAGTAGATAAAGCTTTCAAATATTCTTTATCAATGAGCGAATAATCTTCCTTTCTTTTTTTATAAATCCTTTCTTCAAAAATTTTTCCTTCAGGGGAAACTATAAATTCCAAGTATACTACACTCTGTATTGAATCAGTTGCATTACTAACATTTTTTGCAAAAAATGTTAACAAATCCCTTGTACCATTCCTGAAAACAGGCATTTTATTGACATCAATATAAATAATTCTACTCCCCTCTATTACTTTTGAGCAATTTTCATTTTTATGATAATCCGATTGATTTGTACATCCAGATACAAAACACATTATAAAAATAATAACTGCCATTAAATTATTATTTTTTTGGAACCTCCTTACCTGGTTGATTATCCCAATAGTTTCTGTCTGAGGCGCCATTTTTAAGTAAACCTGCCCCTTGCTGGCGCACGCGTATTGCGTGTGCATTAAAACATTATATCCCATCGCAAATATTCTATTTCAATTAATTTTTAACTTCTATTCCAACCGATCATTTAAACCCCTTTCTCAAAACCCAGTCTCCTACCGAAAACATCCTCCCTTA
>Ga0160465_100292_pt1 | contig 31752 bp, 27 predicted proteins | sample HID1971K_E11MG_FD_108209 | JGI IMG/M metagenome (GOLD analysis project Ga0160465, IMG submission 108209) | Enriched millipede-associated microbial communities from UW Madison campus, WI, USA - HID1971K_E11 MG | ecosystem: Host-associated > Arthropoda: Insects > Digestive system > Unclassified ...
ATGGTCAGGGTACATATCACAGAGACCTCCGGGACCAATCACCATAAAAAACGGATTGGACAAGTTTAACCACGTTTTTATGGGATGGATGATGGCTAAAGATGTGGGTACACCGTAGCCTTTAAGGGAGGGTTGGGAGGGGCTTTTACCTGGTATCATAGGTTCCTTTCACCTCTTTTATCTTAGGTAAAACTTTATTTTTCTCGAAATAAGTATAGCCCTGTTGCAAGTTTTTCCAAAAACTATTTTGAGCAGGAAATTGTGCAGAATATTTTTTCAGATTCGAGTCTGTCATTTTGAAAGGATAGAGGTTTACCGGAATTTTTTCTTGTCCTGAATTTCTTGCCTCAACAGCTAAAACATAAACCTCTTTAATCTTATCATCCGTAAGCGGAATGCAGCCCACAGTTACACAATTCCCATGGATATAAATATCGCCACCTGTTTTATTGTTTTTTCCAGTTCTTGCATAATCAACATGGTTTGGATAGTTTAGCCCTAGTGATATGTGAAAATTACTCATTGGATTAAATACATTCACATAATAAAAACCTTCTGGGGTTTGCCCATCGCCCTCTATAACTTTTGGACCAAGGGTGCCAGAGTGTGCACAGAAATCATAAGTTCTAAATAAAGAATAAGATTTATCTGATTTCTTTTTTAGCCAAATTTCTAATTTACCTTCGGTTTTGTAGGCATTGATAATCATAGAGAAATCATCTGTAAATCCTTTATTGTTAAGGTCTTTTTTTAACGATGTCCATTTTTCGGCATAGGCATTTCTAACTCTTTCGAATTTTAATTGTTGCGCTTTGAAATTATTTTGGGCATTGGTCATAAGAGAAAGAGATAACAAAAGCGTCAAATAGATTAATTTCATAAATTTTGGTTTGGTTAAAGCTAATGAATTTATAGTTTTTACTGCAAAGGTCGCTGAGATTTTTTAGTTGCAAAACACAAAGGACACAAAGTTTGATGCTAATCTTTACTTGATGGAAAATTTTGCTTTGCGATACTTTGCGTAAATTCTTTGTGCCCTTTGCGGCTAATACCCTTGAAAATTTCCTCAAAATTATCATCTTTATAAATTATGAATTTTTTTACCGGTACTTCTATTTTATCTTTTCTGGGTTGTTTGGCATTAGGCATTTTATATGCCTGGTTACTGTATCGGAACAATAAAAATTTAGATAAAAAAGTTCAATATGGTTTAACCGCATTGAGAATAATTGTAGTAACAACGATTGCTTGGCTGCTATTTGCACCGCTCATAAAAACTTTAAATTATACTTTAGATAAGCCAGTAATCATCATCGGACAAGATAATTCCTTATCTGTCGGGCAAGTTAAGCCTGTTGGTTTCGACCAAAAACTATATGAACAAAATCTTAAAGCTTTACAGGATAAATTGTCTGATAAGTACGAAGTAAAAACCTATCGTTTTGGAGATCAGGTTGCAGATGGTTTCGACTTCAAAAATCAAGATAAACTAACCAATGCGGCTGCCTTTTTTCAAAAGATTAAAGATGAATACACCAATAGAAATGTAGGAGCTATTGTTTTAGCCACCGATGGTATTTTTAATCAAGGGGGAAACCCTTTGTACAGTGTCAATCAAATTAATGCCCCTGTTTATACTATTGCTTTAGGTGATAGTATCCCAAAAAGGGATGTGTTGATTTCCAATGTAAATTATAATAACATTGTTTATTTGGATGATGATTTTACTATTGAAGTTCAAGTCCAGGCATTTCAGAGTGATAGAGAAAACACCCCATTAACGGTAAGTCAAAATGGAGCTAAGGTTGAACAACAAAACATGGCGATTAATGGAAATGCTTTTGTGAAAACCATTCCTGTAAAATTACATGCAGGCAAAATTGGTGTTCAAAAATATACGGTTCAGGTTGGCACTTTAAAGAATGAAATTACAACCAAGAATAACAGTCAAACCTTTTATGTTGAAGTTATTGATGGCAGACAAAAGGTATTGTTGGCTGCGGTAGCCCCACATCCGGATCTAACCGTTTTAAAGGAAGCAATTTCTCTTAATAAACATTATGAGGCAAAGTTGGCGTTGGCAGATGATTTAAATGCTATCGACCCTTCAAAATTTGATTTAATAGTACTCTACCAATTACCCGATGCACAAAACAGCTCAGCTGGCTTTTTGCAGAAACTCTCAACTTTTAAAAAACCAATTTGGTATATATTAGGAGCTCAAAGTAATGTTAATGCATTTAATCAAATTCAAAATCAGGTTAATTTAAGTTCGGCGAATGGTTCTATACAAGAAGTTTACCCTGATTTAGCCAATGATTTCAGTAGTTTTAATTTAACCGAAGCAGACAAAAAGCAATTCTCCACTTTCGATCCATTGCTTACGCCATTTGGAAGATTAACCGTAAATGCAAGTGCTACATCCGTTTTTAATCAACGAATTGGTAAAATAGGTACTCAATCTCCTTTGTTGTTTTTTACGGCCGAAAATGGCTTAAAAGCCGGTTATTTAATGGGAGAAGGTTTATGGCGTTGGAAACTATCAGAGGCTGAAAATGAACATCAGCAATCGGTTTTAAACGATTTGATTTCTAAAACGGTTCAATACCTTTCTGTTAAAGATGATAAGCGAAGATTTAAGGTTTTTACTTCGAAATCCGCTTATGATGAAAATGAAACCATTCAATTTAATGGTACACTTTATAATGATAGCTATCAGCCTGTAAATGAATCGGAAGTGAAACTGCAGATTAAAAATGAAGCCGGAAAAGTTTTTAACTATATTTTTTCTAAAACTGAAAACGCCTATCAATTAGATGCAGGGACCATGCCCGCAGGAAATTATTCATACTTTGCAAATACGAGCTTAGGTGGAAAGAAATTTACAGCAACCGGAAGTTTTTATGTGAACGCACTGATAGCAGAATACCAGCAGACGACGGCAAATCACCAGCTTCTAAATACAATGTCTAAGCAAAGTAATGGCAAGATGTTTATGCCCAAAAATCTGCTTAAGATTGCTGATGAGATTACCAAAAATGAGAATATTAAAACCATCAGTTACGAAGACCGTAAATATGATGAACTGATTAACATTAAATGGTTATTTGGTTTGATTATGATTTTATTGAGTTTGGAGTGGTTTTTAAGGAAGAGAAATGGGGAGTTGTAGCTATATTTAACCGCAAAGGATGCAAAGAAAAGGCACAGAGCACGCAAAGTTAATTTTGTTAGTCGTGTACCACTATACCACTAATTTACATCCACTAAAATAAATTTTATCCCATGGTTATAAGCACAACAGAAACGATCGAGATTTTAGGAACCATATCCTTTGCTATATCTGGCACATTTTCAGCGATGCAAAAACGCCTGGATCCCTTTGGTGTTTTAATCATTGCTTTTGTAACTTCTATTGGAGGGGGGACCGTTCGTGATATGCTTTTGGGCGATACTCCGGTGGCTTGGATGCGAGATGTTCAAACCTGTTTAATCATTCTTTTCACCTCATTAGCGACCATTCTTTTTAAAACCCACATTAGGAAATTTAAAGTAACTTTATTTCTATTCGACAGCTTAGGTTTAGGGCTTTTTACAATGTTGGGTTTACAAAAGGGCATTGCATTTGGCTTGAGCCCTGGTATTTGTATCGCACTCGGCACAATTACAGGCTGTTTTGGGGGCATAATACGTGATACCCTGCTCAATACTATTCCACTAATTTTTAGAAAGGAAGTTTATGCTACAGCCTGTATTTTAGGAGGAATCCTTTACTTTTTATTAATTCAGTTTGTAGATGTAGTGGTGGCTAAACTGTTGGTTATCGCTTTTATATTTACATTCAGAATAGTTGTAGTAAGATATAGATTATCCTTACCTAAGTTTGGATATTAGAATCTATTTTATTCTGTGCTGTCGGATATTACCATTTGACAGTTTATCGAGAAGGTAAAGGTTAATTTTATTCTTAGACCTGTAAGATGGTAACATCTGACCACCACAGCGGGGAACTGAAATACTGCTGAATTACTTTTCTAACTAATCTTTTTTCTCTTCACGAATGATAACGAAAACGTCTTCATTATCTTTTTTCATTAAGTATTTTTCGCGGGCAAACTTTTCTGCCGTACTTAGATTGGTGTTCAGTTCGTTTAAATCTTTTTTAACCTGGGCGGTTTCTTTCTCGAAATATTCTTTTTCCTCTTGCAATTTATTCGCCTGACTGCGGTATTCATATTGCGAAATCATGTCATTTTTATCGAAAAACAACATCCACAAAGCAAAAGCAGCCGTTGCCAGGAAATATTTGTTACGTAGAAGATCTATTAAACGTTTCATGTCTTGGAGTATCGTCATTGCGAGGAACGAAGCAATCCTAAATTGAGTTTATTGTCTGCCAAAGTAGTAAGATTGCTTCGTTCCTCACAATGACGGTAAATGTAAATAAAAACATCCGAAGATTTAAAATCCTCGAATGTTTTTCAACTTAATTTTTCAACTTGTTAACAACTGATATTTTTTATTTACTTTGTGGTAAACAAATATTAATGAAAAAAATTCTAATGAGCACGCTCTTGTGCTGTGTAATCTGGACAGGTTATGCCCAAAGAAGAAAAACTGTTTTTGCTGAGCTTGGCGGAAATGGGTTAGTTATTTCAGCAAATTTTGATATGCGGCTGAAAAAAGATAGAAATGATGGTTTTGGTTTTCGGGCAGGTATTGGGGGTGGAAGTTTAGAATCTGTTTATCCAGATTACTATTATTATGATAATAACGGCAATGTAAGCTTTAATCTCGTAAAGGAACGTATAAACTTGGTAACTGTGCCACTTTCTATAAATTACATTGTAGGTAAACGTCGAAGCGGTTTTGAAGCTGGTTTAGGTACAACCATTGTTTTTGCAAATGCTCGGAATGGATTTTCGAACAATGAAATTACTACAGATAAAGCAGCCGGGCTCCTTGGGGTAATGAATCTTGGTTATCGCTTTCAACCTATAAAACGAGGTGTAATGTTTCATGTTAATTGGACACCAATTTTTAGTACTTCGAGTTTTGGAGCGGGGTGGTTTGGGCTTGGGATAGGTTATAGTTTTAAATAGAACATTAAACAAAAAAGGCGCAATTATTCATTGCGCCTCTCCTAGGGTTTTATAGAAAATTTTATTTCTTAGCGAATTTAAAGTTCTTGCCAATAAAACGGGCATTAGAACCCAATTCTTCTTCGATACGCAATAATTGGTTGTATTTTGCAATCCTGTCAGAACGGGATGCAGAACCCGTTTTAATCTGTCCACAGTTTAATGCAACCGCTAAATCTGCAATTGTGGTATCCTCAGTTTCGCCACTACGGTGACTCATTACCGAAGTATATCCATTGTTTTGAGCTAAGGTAACTGCATTGATGGTTTCCGTTAAAGAACCGATTTGGTTAACTTTTACCAGGATAGAGTTTGCAGTGTCTGCATCGATACCACGTTGTAAACGGGTTACATTGGTTACGAATAAATCATCGCCTACCAATTGAACAGTAGCACCAATTTTATCGGTTAACAATTTCCAGCCATCCCAATCATTTTCATCCATTCCATCTTCGATAGAGATGATCGGATATTTCGCCGATAGATCAGCTAAATACTGAGCTTGCTCGGCACTTGAACGGATAGCACCTTTATCACCTTCAAATTTGGTATAATCGTATTTGCCATCTTTATAAAACTCAGATGAAGCACAATCTAAAGCCAAACAGATTTGAGAACCTGGTTTGTAACCTGCTTTTTCAATCGCTTTTAAAACGGTTTCGATTGCATCTTCAGTACCATCGAAAGTTGGTGCGAAACCACCTTCATCACCAACAGCGGTAGATAAACCTCTGTCATGAAGAATATTTTTTAAGTTATGGAAAACTTCGGTTCCCCAACGCAAAGCCTCAGAGAAAGAGGAAGCGCCAACAGGCATAATCATAAATTCTTGAAATGCGATAGGCGCATCAGAGTGAGAACCACCATTAATAATGTTCATCATCGGGATGGGCAAAGTATTCGCATTAACGCCACCAATGTAACGGTACAAAGATTGTCCGCTTTCCTGAGCCCCTGCTTTGGCAACCGCTAAGGAAACGCCTAAAATAGCATTTGCACCTAAGTTACCTTTGTTTTCCGTACCATCAAGCTCCAACATAATCTTGTCGATCGTGTTTTGCTCAAACACATCAACACCTTGTAAAGCTGAAGCAATTTTAGTGTTTACATTTTCAACAGCTTTTAAAACACCTTTGCCTAAATAGGTAGATTTATCCCCGTCACGCAATTCAACAGCCTCATATTGTCCTGTAGATGCACCGCTGGGTACGGCAGCACGACCCAAAGCACCAGCTTCGGTTATAACTTCTACTTCTACAGTTGGGTTGCCTCTCGAATCGAGAATTTGTCTGGCATGGACATTAATTATTGAACTCATTTCTATTTGATTTTTGTTGATTTTTCTCTACTTAGTGTATAAAGTACAATTACTAAGTGCAACACCAAAGTTAATATATTTTTTAAATAAATAAAGAGATAAGAGATTAATGTTATGTTGGTTATTCAATTCTCTCCTGGTAGATGATTGGGGTTTTATCATCTAAATTATTTGGAAAGGCTTTCCAGTAATTCTTCGGATAGGGTAGCCCCGCTTTTGTTTCAAGCCCCAATGAAAAAATTGGGGCTTTTCACCTCAATCGGGTTTAGTTTACTCGGGCTGATCTGAAGAAACTCAGTTGTTCGGCATATTGTAATGGGTTTAAAGCTATATTGATTTGCACTAATTTTGTACGGTTGGTGATATCACCAACCGTAAGTAAACCAGAAGTAAATGCTCATTTCTTTTAAAATTTTTCTTGTCATTTAGTTGTCATTGCTTCTTTAATTTGCAGCAGTGCTTCTTTTTTAGATTCAATATAGCGGGCTTTGTCAAAGCTTTCCCATTTCCAATAATGGTAAGCACCTCCGATAAGTTTCGATATTTTGGCTTCAAGATTATGGTTTCTTATGTAGTTGTCTAACAGCTGGATATCGCGCTCCAGCTGCTCGTCCAGCATTTTTACATGTGTAATTATATGTGGTACTACTTTCAATACATACCTCCATGGTTCGTTAAACCTATAAAGCATTTGCATGGTTTTACCGTTATTATCCCATTTTTCATACAAGTAAAAATGGGCTTTTTCCAGCTCATTTAAGCTATGGTGTTTATCATCGTTCCATTGCCATATGGGGAATTCACGTAAAAACTGTTTCTGATCCTCAGATGTTTTTCTGCGTTTACGTTTTCTTTTTGCTTTAAATGATTTATCAGGGGCATATTGAATGGTATTGATATTTTTCAACAATGCTTCGTAGAAATCTGCCATAGCAGATCTTTTAATATCTTCTCTTAAAATAAAAAGACGTTTCCAGCCTTTTTGATATGGAATTTCTACCGGGATCCATGGTAATTCCCACCTCTGTTTCCTTAGAGAATCCCTTTTCCTGATAATCTGTATAACCTGCTTATCTAAATCTTTTTTTTGTAGCCGCTTTTTTTGTCTTGCAGTTTTTAATTTGTACCGCATGACATCAAAGGGCAATTCACAATTGTCCATCAGACTTTTACTTAAATTTTTGATGTTGTTGATTTCAAAAATTCATCCCAATAGGGATATACCCTTTCCTGGGCTCGAGTAAACCTGAAAGTATGGCAGACGTAATAAACCAATAGAGCTATTTATAGCTGGTCAGTTTGATTCCAATAAAATTAAAGGGAAACAGAATTGCGACTGCCTGTTTTAGGCAATGAGCGAAAGGGGCGATATGTAAATAAATTCTGTCATGATTCCTATATGTTTAAATGATTATACTTTAAGGAATTAGCTGCAAAGATAAAATTATATTTTAAATATGCACTCGTTTTTATCAATTCTTTAATCCTTATAGAGGCTGTGTTTAACTCTAAGGATTAATATATGTTTTCCATCCATTCAGTCAATTCTTTGTTTCTGCATATTGTTTGAACCTGTTTAAAACGGCCTGGCAAAACTCATTCTGAACATCCAGCGATGTTTTGTTTTCAGGCTCAAAGGTTTCTACAATTGATGTTTGCCCATTTTCGGATTTAAATTCTACTATTGTTTTTCTGCCATCATCTCCAATGCTTTCTATGTATTTCAAGAAAATTACCTTGTTGTAAGTTCCTGTATAATCAAAGCCTTCACTACCGTTCTGAGATTCCATTCTAAAGAAAAATTTTCCTCCATCTGTTGCATTGTTTTCTGCTTTGGGGCAATGCCAATTATCAAAAGGAATATTCCATTGCATAATATCTGAAGGCCTTGTCCAGAGTGTCCATACCATTTCAACTGGCCTATTAATAGTTATCTGAGTTTGCAGTGTGGTCGATTTATTTTCCATAATAATGATTTTATATTTTAATTTTATTTCTTAACCCATTTAAACAATTAACCTACCTCAAGATAAACTTATAAAAATCAACGAATTCCCGATGCCAAAACCATTCACTGTGTTTACCATCTTGTTTTTCTGTTAAAACAATATTTTTGTTTTTGCCTTCAGGGTTTAACTGTTTAAATAATCTTTCCATATTCGGTAGCATGCCTTTGCTTTCTTGTGCCCCAGCAACAAAGTAAATTTTATTGGAGGCTGATTTTGGCAACAATTCCGCAACATCAGCATAAATATTAGGAGCGAGCCAAAAGGCAGGCGAAAAAATACCTGCCGAACCAAAAATTTTTGGATATTTTGCCAAAGCATACATAGAAATTAGTCCCCCCATAGAGCTGCCGGCTATAGCCGTATGTTTTGTATCCCTTAAAGTATGATAATTTTTATCTATATAAGGTTTAAGCGTTTTTACCAAAAAATCAGCATAGGCCTTGCCTTCAGCCTTTCCATATTGACTGTTATACGGATTATATTCTTTGAGGCGGTCATCGCCACCATGATCAATGCCAACTACGATCATTTGTTTTGCACTACCATTGTTTAAACTATCCAAAATTTCATCAATACCCCATTCACCATAGCCCGATGTTTTAACATCAAACAGGTTTTGCCCATCATGCATATATAGAACAGGGTATCTTTTACCCGTATTTTTATAAGATGGAGGTAAATAAATCCAAATCCGCCTGAATTTATTAAGCTGCGGTATGTAGAAAGCAGTATCTGCAATATGTACATTCTTGGAATAGCTGTGCTGCAAGATTGTTTGTTTATAAAAATCTGCCCAACTGGCAACAGTTATATTTATGGCGGTATCTTGTTTTAATCGGAAAAAACGATTGGGAATGGATTTGCCATCATTTTGAACTTCAACTTTACTCCACTCGGCCCGTGCAACCTTATATTCATACATTTCGGGAGGTAAATTTAAACGGATAAAATAATTCAGGCTGTCTTTCTGCTGCAAACGAAAGGCCTCGTTGTTAGCCCTCCAATTATTAAAATTGCCTGCGAGGTACAAGTTGTCTGTTGTTTTCCGAGGTATATGAACGTTTATATCAACCTTGATTTGCGCATGCAAAAAACAAGGAAACAGCAATAGAGGTATAAGTTTAAATAGAAATTTTGACATCGATTTAATTAAATGTTAAAATTATTGGAATACCTTACCAATACATTATCATTTTGCTGAAAAGGGCGTAAGGAAAACTGTATTAAATTTCTGATTGATTTAACATTTGACAAAGTACAAAATATTTAATCCATCGAAATGTTAAAATATGTATTAATTGCGGATTAATCTTAATTTTGCCTCCCTAATTGAATCATCATCAATTAATTAAATTTTTGTAGAATAATTTATATGCCCTTAAAATATATTTTAAAAAATAGTTCCCGCATCTTTTTAGTTGCAATGCTGTTGCTTGTTTTTGAGCAAGGCTTTTCTCAACAAAAAAAGGATTCAACATTAAATGCACAACCTAAACAATTGGATGAGGCACAAGTTCCAATTCTGGTTAATAAAATAGAAACTTATAATTTCACCATCGACAGGAATAAATTTTTATTGCAGCGTGGTTACGATGTAAGTTCAATTGAACAGGCATTACCGGATATCGAGAAGAAAGTAAAGGGATTTAAAACGAGGTTCGAAAAAAGAGGGCAAAAAATGAACTTGCGTAGTTTAAATAGTACCGTAATCTTATTAAGAGAGGTCTCTGATAATTTAACGACTTACAAAACTGCCCTTACTGATTATAGTACCCAGCTTGCAAATAGTAATACTGATTTAAAAAAAATCCTGAGCGATGCAGGTTTAAAAGTCCAGGTGGCTGATTCTACACTGCAAACTCAATTAAAAGAGGTTTTAAAAGAAGCACAAGCTACTGATGCTTTACAGAAAAAGACAATCACCAAAATAAATTTGTTGAGTAGCCGCATATCTATAAACTTGCTCCAAACAAAAAATCTTTCATCGGATATCTCTTATTTATCCATATCGAAAAAGATCAATATGTGGTCGCAGGAAGAGGCACCATTGTTCAAAGCCAGACCTGACCAATATGAGAGTTCATTTTTCGAGATTACCTTAAAAGCATTACAGCGTTCGGGCAAAATCCTGGTTATTTATCTTTCCAGTAAAATACATGTTATCGTTCTAAGCCTATTGATTTTTATCTGCATTACGGGTTGGATGATGTCAAATATGCGCAGGGTAAAAAAATTTGATGATGCGGAGAGTATTCTAAGACAGGCTAAATTTCTAAAGAGAAGTGTAATTGTTAGTTCTGTAATGGCTTTCTTTACTTATCTTCCTTTCCTGTTTGGTAACCCGACCATGTCAGTACTGCATACTTTTGAAACTTTTCGCCTTGTAGCCTTGTGTTTTCTGTTGCCCCCTTTTTTAACGCAACAAGCAAAAGTAATGTGGCTTGCTTTAGTTGGTCTATGGTTTTTTTATGCTTTAGATGATATCCTGTTAGACACCGCATTTGGCGAACGTTGGTTATTATTCATAGCTGGGATTTTATTATTGGTTCTATGTGTTAAAATAATCAGGAATAAATCCAACTTATTTGTTCAGTTAGCAACATCACCAGCAACAAAGGCATTGGTTATTTTTACCATTATCCAGGTAACATTGTCCATTCTGTTTAATCTTACCGGTCGATTGTCGTTGGCTAAGATATTCGGCGTTAGTGCAGTTCAATGTTTAATGTTGGGTATTACGTTAAAGGTTTTTTGTACCATGGTTTTAGAGGCCATTTATCTGCAAACGGAGGCTTATCATTCCAGTCGTTTTTCCGACTTTATTAATTTTAAAGAACTGCAGCACCGTCTTCAGCGATATTTATGGGTATTGGCATCTATTGTGTTTTTTATTGGATTTGTTAGAAACATAACGCTTTACGATTTATTAACCAGTACCTGTTCAAAGTTCTTCTATGAAATCAGAAGTATTGGCAGTTACAAATTTACCTTTGCCAGTATAGCCATATTCATATGCATTATTTGGCTTTCATCCATTATTTCCAGTTTTATCAGCTTTTTCTTCGGACATGAAAAAGCAGCCTCTGGGGGTAAAAGAAGCGGTTTGAATTCGATGATGTTACTCATTCGTTTAGCCATCTGGACGGTTGGATTTTTGATAGCTGTAGCTGCCGCAGGCATCCCTATCGATAAGCTTTCTATTATGTTAGGTGCTTTGGGTGTGGGTATTGGTTTCGGTTTACAGAATATCGTTAACAATTTGGTTTCAGGGGTTATTATCGCATTTGAGCGACCCATCCAAATCGGCGACCAAATTGAAATCGGTAACAAAGCGGGTGTTGTTAAAGAAATTGGCGTTCGATCAAGTAAAATTCACAGTGCGGAGGGCTCGGATATCATTGTACCCAATGGTGATTTACTTTCGCAACATCTTATCAACTGGACGATGCAGGACCGCAGTAAACGTGTTGAATTTACAATCAGTGTGTCTTATAATACAGATATAGAAATGGCACGGCAATTAATTGCTGATAAATTGGCGCTGAATGAAAAAGTTCTTCCATTACCTAAACCGGTAATTATTCTCCAGGATTTTGGCGAATATGCTATTGGAATCAGGATTTTATTGTGGGTAAGAGATTTATCAAATGCAGGCGAAGTGCGTACAGAGGCAATGATAGATGTGAAATCTGTTTTATCGGAAGCTGGTATTCAGATTCAGGTTAGACCATTGAGCTAAGGTTACTTTTTTACCACAGATTTTTATAGTTGAACACAGATATTTTAAATTGAATGTCGACCCTTTCCGATTCCAACTATGGGCTGGTGAGACATTGATCGATAAGTAATGATAAGTTTTTTCAAGTTTATTTTGTCATTCTGAATGCAATGAAGCCTCTCTTTCGGGTATTCGATTTAGAGATCCTTCGTTCCCCAGGATGACAAAAGACTCTCCCTATTTTTAACCACCAAGCCACAAAGAGCGCCAAGAAATAAGGTTATATTTTACCACAGATTTTCACAGCTGAACACAGATATTTTAAATTGAACTTTGCTCTTTGTTCCTTGCTCTTTGTTCCTTGCTCTTCGTCCCTTTACCCTTTCTATTTCAACTCATCGAGCACCTTAAATAATTTTTTATTGATACCGCTACCATTGTAATTATTGATGTTGATGACGATGATATATTTATTCCCAACTGGATCAGTATGATAACCTGCAAATGCAGAAACATCGTTTATGGTTCCGCTTTTAATTTTCATGCCATTATATTCGGGCAAAGCTTTATAGTAATCGCTAAACCAATTTTCTTTTTGGATTTGGTACAATACGCTCGCCATTGCCGAAGTCGTAATTCTATCTCCTGGAGATAATCCACTTCCATCAATAATATTTAAAGCACTCTTATCGATGCCTTTATCGGCCCAAAAATTGATTTCGGTTTCAGCACCTTTAGATGTGGTTGCCGCTTTTCCAGATTTTAGAGCAATGGTTTTTAAAAGCGTTTCGCCATATAGGTTGATACTTTTCTTTAAAAACCAATAGGTAATCTCGCTTAAGGTTGGCGAACTGATTGTATTTATTTTTTGTGTGATTTCTGGGATAGCTTGATTGTTCAGAGCCATCAATCTTGTGGTTGTAGCTTGTTGATTTGTACTTATACCCAATCTTTTCAATGTATCCTGCAAACGATAAGCACAATCAAAGGCAGGGTCGGGTAGGGCTACTGAAATTCCAGGTTTGTTAATCCCAATTCCCCAACTGCCACGAAGATAAGCCACATTGCTGTAGGGTGGAAAGAAAGCATAAGCCCGATCACCCGAACCCGGGTTTCCTGTTATTAGTTCGTTTACGATTTGAACATAGGGTATTTGGGGCACCGTTTTTACAACCTGTACTTCATCAGTGCTGCTGTTTCCGGGTTTCAGATGAATATCGAATTGATTTTCTCTCCAAGTTAAACCTGAGGTTCCTGCTCCATAATAGTTCCCAATATCTTGCCAAACCCAACCCTCTGGAGTAGTTTGTGTACCAAAAATCCGATCATCACCTATAATTGAACCCTCTATTTTTTTTATGCCTGCAGATTTTATTGCAGCAACCCATTGGCTTAAAACTGCATTTTCCTTGTTTTGATAACGCCATGAACCCAGTGTAGGATCACCGCCACCCATGATGATTAAGTTGCCTTTCAAAGTTCCATCAGTAGTGATATTTCCAGTGTAAGCCAAGGTCGTTTGAAACTGAAAATCTTTCCCCAAAAGGCTAAAAGCTGTTGCTGCGGTAATGGTTTTTAGGGTTGAAGCCGTTGCCAAGCCAATTTGCTCGTTGTGCGCAAAAAGTGTTTTTCCAGTATTGGCATCCAAAATGCAAATGGATGTTATGGCATGTTTGGCTTGCTCATCGTTCAATAAATTGTTAAAAGCTTTTTCAAGATTTTGGATGCGGGTTTGAGCAAACGAAAAGTTTGTTATTAAGACAAAAAATAAAGCTATCTTTTTCACTACTAACTACTAACCTTAATGCTTTTGGTAGTGTGAGATTCCGCTATTTGCTTCATTTTCTGTATAATATCTGTTTGTTTCCATTTATTAACTATTAAATATTCTATACTATTATTTTTAGTATAGAATATAAATCGGGGTTGATCACCCATAGTATCCTGACTTATTTTGACTACGGCATCCCAATAAAGTTCTATTCGCTTATGATTTCTGTTTAATAAGCCTTTGCTTCGGCTGATAATCAATTTTTCCTCATCATAGTAAAAATATTGATTAATAATTAAAGCATACATGCCTAATCCGGCAATCAATAGCATCATAAGAATGAAAATTATAAAACCAAAAGTGCCAGTATCAACTAAATCGATACCATTATTAACTTCGGCAATCAGGCTATTAATTAAACCCGGAATAGAAATAGCTAAAAATAAAACACCAAACATAGCAATCCAACGCTTTAAGCTATAGTACTGGCTTAAACCACACTGGCTTGGTGTTTTTATTTCTTCATTATAAGTGTTTTTGAAAAATTTAACCGCTTTGTTTTGTAGACTGGTCATTGAAGGACGATTTTATTTTCTAAAAAATTAAATAAATGGCCTATCTCCGTTTCTTGCATAAAAATAGCTCCTTCAGTATTTACTTTGGCTGCTTCTTCATACCATTTTATAGTAGTTTGTGGGCGTATGTCTATTGCATAAGCCTGCCCCGTCAATGTAAATTTTAATAATTTCCCTCCATTTTTTAATGATTCTATTCGCATGTCCACTAAATCACTCAAGTTGAATTCATACGTTATGCCATCATTGAAATCTTTTTTAAATTTATACATCGCCATATTTTTATTATCGGGATGAAATGCCAAAAGATAATTATCATACCGTACGGTATAAGTAATTATATTAGTTTCATGATGTTCATAATAACCATGCACTATTTCAGTAAACTTTCTATTGTTCACTGTTTTATTCAGTGCATTTAATAAGTTCGTTTTAAGCTCATTAAGGACATTTTGATCACTATATTTTTCTATTGTTTTTTTCTTTTTGTTTCTATTATATAAATAAAGTACCAAGTTGCCAATTATAGCAACAGCAATAAAGTATTTAAAATCGCCCATTATTTAATTCAGACTAAACTTTCTCAGTATAATTCTAATTTAAACCAATTCCTTTTGCAATAAATATTCTGCAATCTGTACAGCGTTAGTTGCTGCACCTTTACGCAAATTATCAGCAACAATCCAAAGGTTTAAAGCTTTAGGGTGTGATTCATCTCTACGAATACGACCTACAAAAACTTCATCTTTTTCATGTGCATCTTTCGGCATTGGATATTTTAGGTTGGCTACATCATCAACAACGATTACACCAGGTGCTTTTTCTAAAATACTGCGTACTTCAGCCAAATCAAAATCATTTTCGAACTCAATGTTTACCGATTCTGAGTGACCACCCATAACCGGGATACGAACGGTTGTAGCGGTAACCTTAATGCTGTCATCGCTCATGATTTTATTTGTTTCCTTAACCATTTTCATCTCTTCTTTGGTATAACCATTTTCAGTGAAAACATCAATATGAGGAAGAACATTCAAATCGATTTCGTATGGATAGGCTTTAGGACCATCAATGCCTTTACGCTCATTCATTAATTGATCAACCGCTTTAACGCCTGTACCAGTAACTGATTGATAGGTAGAAACCACTACACGTTTGATTTTATATTTATCGTGCAAAGGCTTTAGAACCACAACCATTTGGATAGTAGAGCAGTTCGGATTCGCAATAATTTTATTATCGATAGAAAGCTCATGTGCATTCACTTCAGGAACAATTAATTTAATTGTTGGATCCATACGCCAGGCCGAAGAGTTATCGATAACCGTAGTTCCAGCCTCTTTAAAGCGGGGTGCATGTTCTAATGAAGTCGTGCCACCAGCCGAAAACAGCGCGATATCCGGTTTCATGCTGATTGCAGTATCCATGCTAACGATTGGAAACTTCTTACCCTTAAAAGTAATTTCCTTACCAACACTCTTTTCTGATGCTACGGGAATCAACTCTGTTAAAGGGAAATTTCTTTCTTCCAATACTTTTAACATTACAGTGCCAACTAAGCCAGTTGCACCTACTACTGCTACTTTCATTTTAAATTTTAATTATTTATATTTATTAAACATTTGATATAAGCCCAAATATGCTAAAAATAACGCTTATATCCCTATTGTTATTTTCTAAAATTGCATTTTCCCAAATTTCGGATCATTTTAATGACAGTGATTTTACTCAAAATCCTGTTTGGCAGGGCGATGTGGATTACTTTCAGATCAATGCTCAAAATCAATTACAGTCTAAAGGACAGCAAATTGCATCGCAAACCCTTTCATTATCTACCGCAAATGAATCTGGTTTAAATGCCAGTTGGGAATTTTTTGTCCAGCTCAATTTCGATCCAACAGCTACCAATTTTGTTAGGGTTTACCTAAGCTCAGATAACCAGGATTTAAAGTCGGGTTTAAATGGATATTTTGTTCAGATTGGAGAAACCGGGAGCACTGACGGTTTTCATTTGTACCGACAAAACGGAACTTCAACAACAAGAATTATTACCGGAGCTCAAAAAGCAAGGTCAAACACAAATATTTTGCTTGCCAAAATAAAAGTAACCAGAGATGCCGATGGGAGATGGGATTTATATACGGACGTTCTGGGAGGAAGCAACTTTAGCTTAGAAGGAAGCACCATTGATAATGTGTTTACAACATCAGCATATATGGGTGTGTATTGTAAATATGCCACGGCATCAAGGTACAATCAATATATTTTTGATGATTTTAGTGTAACTGATTTAATCCCTGATGTTATATCACCAACTCTAAAAAGTATTACAATTGTGGATTCAATACATTTGGATGCGATCTTTTCTGAAGCTTTAGATCAAACATCAGCTTTACTAACGAGTAATTATAGTTTATCAAATGCTTATGGAAATCCCATAAATGTTTCGACTACATCATTGTCGAATGTTTATCGCTTAACTTTTTCCAAAGGATTTTCTACAGGGAATTATACATTAACAACAAACAATGTAAAGGATAAAAAAGCAAATATGATATCTTCGGGTAATACTGCTGATTTTTTTTACATAAAGCCTTATTTAGCAAAGTTTGGCGATGTGGTGATCAATGAAATATTTGCAGATCCAACTGGAAGCCTGGCTTTACCGCAAAAAGAATTTATAGAACTCTGGAATACGAGCAATGAATATATCTTAACCCAAGGCTGGAAATATTTGGATCAAACCTCAACATATACTTTTCTGACTGATACAATCAAACCAAACCAACATATTGTTTTATGTGCAAAAGCAGACACCACTTTGTTTAAACCTTTTGGAAAAACCATAGGAATTTCTCCATGGCCGGGTTTGAACAACGATGGGGATATTTTGACTTTAAGTAATGCCAATGGTGATGTGATTGATAAAGTAGCTTATTATGATGCCTGGTACAAGGATGATGTTAAAAAGAAAGGCGGCTTCAGTTTGGAATTGATCGACCCGAAAAACGTTTGCAAGGGAATTCAGAATTGGATGGCTTCAAATGATGCGGCAGGAGGGACTCCAGGAAAACAGAGTTCTGTTTATCATGCGCAAATCAGTTCCGAGATTCCTAAAATTTTAAGCACTACAATTTTAGATAGCCTTACTGTACAGGTTGAATTTTCAAAACCTGTTGATAGTTTATCAGCCGCTCAGTTTTCAAATTATGCTATCAATAACGGTATCGGAAATCCTGTGAATGTAACTATTCAATCGCCATTATTTACAACCTCGGTTTTAAAATTTGCTGCTCCCTTAACCAGAGGATTAGAAAATACATTAACCATTAAAAATGTATCGGATTGTGCCGGAAACCAGATTGATGGATCTGCCAATACCGCAAAACTATTTATTGCGAAGAAAACAGGTAAGAATGATATTTTAATTTCAGAAGTTTTGTCTAATCCAAAATCAAACAGTGTAGATTTTGTGGAGATATATAATAATACCGATCATATTTTGGATTTGAAAGATTTGCAATTGGCCCATTCAGATTCAACTGGAAATCCGGGGAGTATTAAAAATGTATCGGCTAAAACCCTGCATATTCAACCGGGAACTTATTGGGTGATTAGTACCAATACAGCGAGTGTAAAGGCAAATTATGATGTGCAAAATCCGGATAATTTTATACAGTTGAGTAGTTTGCCTGCTTATAATAATGATAAAGGGAGTGTTATTCTTTTAAGTAATGGTCAAATCATTGATCGTTTGGACTATACAGAGAAGATGCACATCCTGTTGTTACAAAATGCAGATGGCGTTTCATTAGAAAGGGTTTTGTTTACAAAAGGTACCAATGAACCAGGCAATTTTAAATCGGCTGCTGCTTCGGCCGGTTTCGCTACGCCAAGCTATAAAAATTCACAAGAGCCCAATGGTGATGAAAATTATGTGAAACTGCTATCTAAAACTTTCTCACCGGATCATGATGGATTTGAAGATCTTTTACAATTGGACTATCAGTTATCGGAAAATGCGAGTTTAGTTACGATAAATATTTATACCGATAAGGGGTTGCTGGTGAGGAAACTGTTTAAAAATGAAACGATTGGAACAAAAGGCAGCTTAAGATGGGATGGACTAAACGATACCGGGCAAACTGCCAACATTGGAATTTATGTTGTTGTATTTGATGTTTTTGATTTGAATGGAAATACGAAACGCTTTAAAAATACTTGTGCTTTGGCAGCGAAGTTAAACTAACTTACAGACCTATAAGGTTTTTAAACCTTATAGGTCTGTACGAATTCAAGTTATTAAATCAATTCCTTTTTGATATAAGAACAGCTTGCCTTTACCGATTCTATAGGATTAGGCTTGTAATTGGTTTCATGCTCAACAAAGAAATGTTTCATGCCAGACAGTTTGGCTTGGGCGAAAATTGCCTTAAAATCTATAGATCCCTTTCCAACTTCAGTATTCCATTCCGGTTTAGCTTTATCCATATCCTTAACATGCCACATTGGGAAACGACCTGGGTTTTCTTTAAACAATTTTAAAGGATCATTTCCAGAACGAACAGCCCAGTATAAATCCAATTCAAAATCCACCAGTTTTTTATCGGTGCCTTTTAATAAAATTTCATAACCTGTAGTATTTCCATGTTTTTTGAATTCGAAGTCATGGTTATGATACGCTAGTCTTAAACCGGCAGCTTTACACATTTTACCAGCTTCATTTAATTTTAAGGCAATCTTTTTATAATCATCTGCATTTTTTCTAATCCGTTCATCAATCCAGGGGATAGTTACATAACTGCTTCCCATAACCTTGGCTGCTTGTATTGCCGCTTTAAGTTCATCGGTATTTCCATCGGCCAGATAGCTGCCTAAACCATAATGTCCGCTTACGGCCTTTAAGCCGTTCTCATCTAATATTTTCTTAAGCTCAACGGGAGATAACCCCCAAAACTGGTCCTTTATTGAAAAACCATAGGTTTCTACTTCCTTAAAGCCAGCCTGTGCCACTTTTGCCAATGTCCCTTTTATGTCTTTTGGAAGTTCATCTCTTAAAGAATACAACTGTAAGCCAACAAATTTTTTATCTTCTGCAAAAGCAAATGATGGGATTAAGCACGCAGCTGCCACGGCCATACTGCTATTGATTATAAAATTTCTTCTTGATAACATAGGGTATAAAATTTAAATATCACAAATGGAAATGGCCTTTTTTAAAGAGGCGAGTTTATCTGGATTTTTAGGAATAAACTCTTGTGCCACAAACCCTTTAAATCCAGTTTCGACAATGGCTTTCATTATAGCAGGATAGTAAAGTTCCTGCGTCTCATCAATCTCATTACGACCAGGAACTCCTGCAGTATGATAATGAGCAATATATTGATGATTGTTTTTTATCGTGCTGATCACATTACCTTCATCAATTTGCATGTGGTAAATGTCATATAACAGTTTAAAATTTTCAGAACCTAAACGTTTACACAATTCAACCCCCCAGGGGGTATTGTCGCATTGATAATCTTTATGGTTAACCTTACTGTTTAATAATTCCATAACCAAAACCACATTGTGCTTTTCGGCTAATGGCATTAACTGTTTTAACCCTTCAACACAATTATTCCAACCGATTTCATCGTCTTTCCCTCTGCGGCTTCCGCTAAAGCAAATTAAATTTTTATATCCTGCTTTCGCAACCAGGGGGATCATTTCTGAATAATTTTTGATCAGGGTTTCATGAAACTTCTTATCATTAAAACCATCAACCAGATTTATTTCCGCACCATTACACATGGTTGATTCTAAGCCATATTTTTTTAAAACAGGCCAGTCTTTAGGCCCAACTAAGTCGATGCCTTTTAATCCCAGTTTTTTAGCTTCGATGCAAAGGGTATCCATATTCAAAGTGCTGAAACACCAGCGGCAAACCGAATGGTTTATGTTTCCTTTTAACTTGGATAATGGGCTTCCTGATTCTGTTTTATCCATAGCTAAAGCTGAAATTCCAGATGAAACGCTAATCGCGGCGGTTCCTGCAATGATGTTTTTTAAAGCATTTCTTCTGTTTAGGTTTAAAGACATAATTAAACGGTTTTAGCTTCTGTAACTGATTTGTTTTTATCGGTGAAGAATAACATGAATAATAGCGCCACCAATGCTGCTATCCCTGCCGGAATAACCCAGATACTTTGCCAGATATGTCCACCGTCTATAACGTATTTGTTAACTACCATACCAGAGATGATCGAACCAATTAGCATACCTACACCATAGGTAGCCAAAGTAATAAAGCCTTGTGCTGCACTTTTGAATTTTTCTCCAGCTAATCTGTCTGTATAAATCTGTCCGGTAACGAAGAAGAAGTCATAGCAGATACCATGAAGTACAATACCGCCGATTAGCATCCAGTAGTTCGAATCTGCGTTTCCAAATGCAAAGAATAAGTAGCGTACTACCCAGGCAATCATACCGATAGCCAACATCTTTTTCACGCCAAGACGGGCAAAGAATAAAGGCATTAATAACATAAATAACGTTTCTGAAACTTGTCCTAATGACTGAACTCCGGCCGCCCCCTTCATACCAACTTCATTCAGAAATGGATTGGTAAAATTGTAATAGAATGCCAAAGGAATGCAGATAGCCACTGATGCTAAGAAAAATAATAAATATGATTTATTTTTTAGCAATCCAATTGCATCCAGTCCGATGATTTCGCCAAAAGATGTTTTTTCTCCTTTTTTAACTGGAGGGGTATCTGGTAAGAAAAAGCTTAATAATCCAAGAATGATTGAAGCTGCTGAGGCCATTTTAAAAGTTAAGATCAAGTTTCCGCTTTGTTCCCAGTTTAACCATCCAATTACCAAGCCGGCAATGATCCATCCAATAGTTCCGAATACCCTAATTGATGGAAATTCTTTTCCGGGATCTTTCATTTGTTTGAAGGAAATTGAATTTACTAAGGCCAATGTAGGCATATAAGCAATCATATAGCCCAATATGAATGGGAAGAAACCGTCGAAGTTTAAAGAGGCTCCGGCAACCCATAAAAGAGCACCACCAACCAAATGCAATACGCCTAAAACTTTTTGTGCAGAGAAAAATTTATCTGCAATCAATCCGATTATAAATGGTGCAATGATTGCTCCCAATGATTGTGTGCTATAGGCAGAGCCGATTTGCACATCGTTTGATAAAAGATTTTTTCCCAGGTAGGTTCCCATGGTTACAAACCATGCTCCCCAGATAAAAAATTCCAGGAACATCATGGCAGAGAGTTTAAAACGAGTAGTGCTATTCATTTGGTTGGGTTAAGGTTAAAGGTATAGGGTTAAAGGTTTAAGGTAAAAGTAAAGGGTATAAGGTTTGGGGATTAAACCCTACACCTTATGCCTTATACCTTTTGCCTTATTTATAGTTCTTTAATCATGATGTTTTTATACCAAACTTCATCTCCGTGATCCTGTAAGGCAATTTTACCTGTTTTGTATGTGCCGAAACCTTCCCATTTGGCAAATTTGCTTCCCGCAAGCAAGTTTTTCCAGCTTTCATTCCACATGGTGGTATTAACAACTTTTTTGCCATTTAAGATGAAAGTTAATTTGCCATTTTTGCTGATAATTTCTGCGGTATTCCATTCGCCAACCGGTTTAACGGGTTCTGATGAACTTTTTACCAAATCGTATAAATCGCCAGCACGGTGTTTAATAATTTTTCCATCCGCATGACCATCATTATCGATTACTTGCATTTCCGGTCCTGTTGAATAGGTAGCATGGTATTTTGGATCTTCATGTACATAAAAGATAATACCACTATTTGCCTTAGGCGCAACTTTCCAATCTAATTTTAAATGGAAATTTGAATATTCCTTGTCGGAAACCAAATCACCACCTCCATCTTTTCCTTTAGCTTTTGGATCCATGTGGATGGCACCATCCTGAACCTGCCAGGCACTACCAACAGTAGTTTTGTTATAAGTATGCCAGCCAGTGGTCGTTTTGCCATCAAATAAGGGTTTGAAACCTTTTTGTGCTTTTGATATTTGTGTAACTGCTAATAAAACGCAGGCAGAAAGGATGTATTTTTTCATTAGAATATATTTGAGTTTTAATGGTTATGAAACTATCATAAGCTATTCATATCGGTTTGTAATGGCAAGCTTATGATGGTTTCATTATGTTAATTGTTTTTAGAGGTATCTCGCAATGACGGATTATTTTTAATTATAGGGTTAAATTATTCCAACCTTGGCGATATTCGCGTTTTACAAACTGGTTGGCTTCATCAAAATTGGTAATCTTCATGTTATCGTTATCCCAAAGCATTTTCATATATCTTCCCGGATAAGTTGTTTTATTATTTACCATTTTCTTTATATCAAAACTTCTGATGGCCAGGTTGGCCATTAATAAAGCTTCCGTTAGCGGACCAGCAATTTCAAAAGGTGAACTTACTTCCTGTTTGCCGTAACCTGCAATTGCAGCTTCTACCCATTGTGCATAATGGCCATTAGCACCATCTTTTATACGTGTATATTTCGCAGGGACTTTGATGTCATTATTTCTGCTAAGTGGTAATAGTTTAGGGTTTGCACTATAGGTTTCAGACATCATTTTACCTTTGGTTCCTATAAATAATGTACCATTTCCACCATCGCCAAACCTTTCATTGGCTTCAAGTTCTATCGGGCGCTCAGGTTGTATACCTCCATCCATCCAATGTACGGTAACATCACCCTTGGTTTTATTTGTTTTAGGGAATTTTAAAGTTACATGGCTTGATGGCGGACAACTATCCGGGAAATAACCACGTTTAAACTCATCAACATAAACAGAGCCCACACTGGCTTGAACTTCAGTAGCGTATTTTAAATTTAACACACTAAAGGGGGCTTCAAGTAAATGGCAACCCATATCGCCTAAAGCACCGGTTCCATAATCCCACCAGCCACGCCAATTAAATGGCACAAGCTTATCTACATAATCTTTATAAGGAGCCGTACCCAACCATAAATCCCAGTCTAGTTCTTTTGGTACATCAGCTTTGTTTGCAGACCATGGAATGCCTTGTGGCCATACCGGTCTATCGGTCCAGGCATAAACGGTATGTACATCGCCAATTAAACCGGCTTCGTACCATTCTTTCATTTGTCTTGGGCCGTCGTTAGATGCACCCTGATTACCCATTTGGGTAACCACTTTATATTTTTTAGCGGCCTGGGTTAAAATTCTGGCCTCATAGATATCATGAGTTAAAGGTTTTTGAACATATACATGTTTACCCAATTGCATGGCAGCCAAAGTTTGTATGGCATGGTTGTGATCCGGAGTTGAAACAGAAACAGCGTCAAAGTTTTTATGCTCCTTATCCAACATTTCGCGCCAGTCTTTATAGAATTTAGCTTTAGGAAATGCTTTTACACTAGTTGCAGCACGACGATCGTCAACATCACATAAAAATGCAATATCTGCTTTGCCACTTTTCGCAAACATGCCAATATCGCTTTGACCTTTACCACCAGCACCAATACCGGCAACGAGTAAACGATCGCTCGGTGCTAAAAAGCCTGGCCCACCTAAAACGTGACGGGGAACAATCATAAATGCTGCGGCAGCAATGGCACTGGTTTTAATAAAATCGCGTCGGTTAGTCGCGTTTTTATGCTCTTGTTCTGTTTTCATTTTGATAATTGAGGTTTAGATTGAGATTATCTCTTATTTTTTCTTTAATGATAAAATGTATTTTACCATCAATTTGGCATCATCTTTTTTAACAGTCGGATGCGCTGTCATTGGCATGCTACCCCAAACTCCTGTACCACCTTTTATAATTTTATCAGCTAAATAATTAACATTTTTTTCAGTAGCCGGATATTTTTTGGCAACGTCTACATATGAAGGGCCGATAATTTTATTCACTTTGTTGTGGCAACCTATACAATCTGATTTGTTGATTAATTTTTCGCCAGCGCTCATTTGAAGGGCATGGTTTTTTAATGTCGCGGTTGCGATAACTGTTTTCTCTTTTGTTAAATCTGCTTTTGAAAAAGACGCCATTAAGATCACCACAGCGCCTAAAATTAAAAATGTTCTTTTCATGTGTTTATTATTTAAAGGAATTTAAGTTTGCATAGACATTAACAATTGCTATGCCGACTTTTCATTGATGTGTGTTTATTAATTTTCTAATCCTAATATTCTTTTATTGAAAGCGTTATCACTGCCTGATGCAGCAAAATCATCAAATGCTTTTTCAGTTACGTTGATGATGTGTTTTTTAATAAATTCGGAACCTTCCCGGGCACCATCTTCCTGATTTTTTATACAGCATTCCCATTCCATAACAGCCCAACCTTTAAAATCGTACTGAGCCAATTTGCTAAAAATGGTTTTAAAATCAACTTGTCCGTCGCCTGGAGAGCGGTATCTGCCAGCCCGGTTTGCCCAACTTTGGTAACCACCAAATGTGCCTTGTTTGCCAGTTGGATTAAATTCTGCATCCTTAACATGGAAAGCCTTTATTCTTTCGTGATAAAAATCGATATATTGAATATAATCTAATTGTTGCAGCACAAAGTGTGATGGGTCGTATAAAAGACATGCTCTCGGATGGTTATTAACCGCAGCCAAAAACATCTCGTAGGTTTCTCCGTCAAATAAATCTTCGCCCGGATGGATTTCGTAGCAAACATCTACACCACAATTATCAAATTCATTCAAAATAGGCATCCAGCGTTTTGCCAATTCAGCAAACCCTTCTGCAACCAGTCCCTGCGGGCGTTGAGGCCATGGATGGAAATATTGCCATAACAATGAGCCACTAAAGGTTGCATGTGCATTTAAACCTAAGTTTTGCGATGCTTTGGCAGCGTATTTCATTTGTTGAACAGCCCATTCCGTTCTAGCCTTTGGGTTTTTATGCAATTCTTGTGGTGCAAATGCATCAAATAAATCATCGTATGCAGGATGAACGGCAACCAATTGCCCTTGTAAATGGGTTGAAAGTTCTGTTATTTCCAAACCATAGGATGCCGTGATTCCTTTCAATTCGTCGACATAGGTTTTACTTTCCGCAGCTTTTTGCAAATCAATAAATCTTGAATCAAGAGTTGGCATTTGAATGCCCTTAAAACCCAATCCAGACGCCCATTTGCAAATATTTTCCAATGAGTTAAAGGGTGCTTCTTCACTGATAAACTGAGCTAAAAATACCGCCGGACCTTTTATAGTTGTCATTTTCGATTCTAAATTTTAAAGTCTAACCATTTCTGATCTGATGTACTTGAAGCTACAACATTTTCTATGAATGCCATACCTCTAATTCCATCTTCCGTATTAGGGAAATCCAACATCTCGGCAGTAGGTTGCTCATTATTCAACTTAGCATCAACAGTTAGCGCAAAATTCTTATAAATATTTGCGAAAGCCTCTAAATATCCTTCCGGATGACCACCTGGAACGCGAGAATTATGTTGAGCAAAATTTCCCATATAACCATTACCTGTTCTATAAATTTGTGCAGGGGCGTTAGACCATTTTACAATTAAAGTATTAGGTTCCATTTGATGCCATTCCAAGCCACCTTTTTCTCCATAAACTTTAATTTTCAATGCATTTTCTTCACCTGCAGCAATCTGAGTAGCTATTAAAACACCATTAGATCCGTTATCGAATTTTAACAACACGTTTCCATCATCATCAATGGCTCTACCTGGGACAACAATATTTAAATCGGCACAGATTTTAGTGATTTTTAATCCCGAAATATATTCTGCAAGCTGAGCGGCATGTGTACCAATATCGCCCATACTTCCGCTTTTTCCAGTTTTAGAGGGATCCGTACGCCAGGCTGCCTGCGCATTACCTTCACGCTCTGATAAGGTACTTAACCAACCTTGAGGATACTCAACCATAATTTTTCTGATCGATCCCAAAGCGCCTTCGCTAACCATTTGCCTGGCTTGTTTTACCATTGGGTAGCCAGAGTAGGTATGCGTTAAACATAATGTTAAACTCGTTTCCTCTACTTTAGCTTTCAGTTGTTTAGCCTCCTCTAAGGTTAAGGTCATTGGTTTTTCTATAACAACATTGAAGCCTTTCTCCAAGGCCATCATGGCAGGGGCGAAGTGCGCAAAATTTGGAGTAACTATGGTTACAAAATCAATTTTTTCATCAGCAGATAACTCACTTTCTTTAGTGAGCATTTCTTCATAGGTTTTATAGATTCTGTTATCGGGTAAAAAAAGAGATTTTCCTGATTCATAACCAATTTCCGGATTTACACTTAGCGCGCCAGCTGTAAGTTCTATTAATCCATCCATGTTGGCCGCTAGGCGGTGTACGGCACCAATAAAAGCGTCTTTTCCTCCGCCTATCATGCCCATTCTTAGTTTTCTTTTCATAGGGTATAGGGTCTGAGGTATAAGGTGGAAAGGTTTGGATTCAAAACCCTGAACCTTCCACATTATACCTTCCACCTTTATATATTCTTTTTCTTTAATTCCTTAACTGCATAATCACAAGCACGAGCCGTTAAAGCCATGAATGTTAATGATGGGTTCTGACAGGCGATAGATGGCATACATGATCCATCCGTTACGAAAACGTTGTTAACTTCGTGCATTTGATTCCATTTATTAAGAACTGATCCCTTTGGATCATTACCCATTCTGGCAGTTCCCATTTCATGAATAGCCATACCAGGATAACAGCCATTGTCAAATGTTTTGATATTTTTCATACCTGCTGCTTCCAGCATTTCTGCCGCATCATTCATCATATCGACACGCATTTTTTTCTCATTTTCCTTGTATTCACAATCAATCGCCAATACAGGTTGACCCCATTTATCTTTTTTGGTTTTATCAATGTAAACCTTGTTTTCGTAATAAGGCAACATCTCTCCAAAGCCACCTAATCCCATTGACCATTTGCCAGGAGTTGTCATTTTTTGTTTCAGGTCAGCGCCAAACGATAACTCGGCAACATCCTTTTCCCAATTGCTTCTATTGGCCCCACCCTGATAACCAAAACCACGCAGATAATCGCGTTTATCGTTTCCTGTATTTCTGTAACGGGGAATATAAATGCCGTTTGCACGACGGCCATAGGTATATTTGTCGTCAAAGCCTTCAGCTTCACCAGATGCTCCGCAACGGAAATGGTGATCCATCAGGTTATGGCCCAACTGGCCACTTGAATTTCCTAAACCATTTGGATGCGCTTCAGAGGTAGAGTTTAATAAAATAAATGTTGAGCCTAAAGTTGATCCATTAACAAAAACAAGTTTAGCATAAAACTCCATTGTTTTGTTGGTTTGGGCATCAATAACCATCACGCCTTTAGCTTTCTTGGTATTCTTATCATAAATAATATGATTTACAATAGAATATGGTCTTAACGTTAAGCGTTTAGTTGCCATTGCAGCAGGTAGGGTAGAAGATTGGGTGCTGAAATAAGCTCCAAATGGACAACCACGACTACATAAATTTCTATATTGACAATTACCACGACCCTTATGCGGAACAGTTAAGTTGGCCACCCGGCCAATGGTCATAATACGCGATTTTTTATAATGTTCCTCGATTCTGGCTTTAACTGATTTTTCAACACAGTTTAAATCCATTGGTGGTAAAAATTGTCCATCAGGTAAAAGCGGCCAGTTTTCTGCCTTTCCACTAATTCCTGCAAAGCGCTCAACATAGTCGTACCATGGTGACAATTCTGCATAACGGATTGGCCAATCGTTTCCATGACCATCCTTTATATTATCTTCAAAGTTGTGATCGCTAAAACGATAACTTTGGCGGCCCCAGGTTAATGATTTTCCACCAACATGAAACCCCCTGTACCAGTCGAAACGTTTATCTTCTGTATAAGGGCATTCTAAGTCATTTACCCACCATTTTTCATTTGCTTCCTGGTAAGGATAATCTCTTTTTTGAACAGGATGGGTTCTTTTTTGCTCTTCTGTTAATTTCCCTGCATGAGCAAATTCCCAGGGATTTTTCATGGCAGACTCGTAATCCTTAATGTGTTCAACGTTCATGCCTCTTTCGAGCATTAAAACACGTAGGCCCTTTTCGGTAAGTTCTTTTGCAGCCCAACCACCACTAATTCCCGATCCTATAACAATAGCATCGTAAGTATTTTCAGCTTTTAAATTTGTATTTAAATTCATGATGTTCTGTTCGTTGTTATTATTATGTTGCCCAGGATTTTTGTCCAGGTTTTAAAGTTGTATTTCCATCGTATTTACCTGGTATTGCTAGATATTCGCGAGCCTGGGTACAACCAATTTCTGAAGCGTAATAACCCAGTAATGTTAGATCTCTGCCGGTAATAAAGAAGTAAGCCAAATCTTTGGTTTCAGCAGCTGTATTTGTTTTCTGTTCAATTGCCAATGTTCTGACATCTGCCATTAATTTTTGGCGTTCAGGAACTGTAAGCGTGATAAAACTCTTACCAAAATCTTTAGTTGATTTTGCTTGAAAGTCTTTGAAACCCTGGGCAAAAGATGTCTGCATTTCAGCCGGATAACAATCTTTTATCATCATTGGGATAAATTTGCCCAGACCAGCTGCTTTAGCTCCTGCTGACGATTTTGTAGTCGGGACAATTATATCTGCAAATTCCGCAAAAACTTTCTCATCTTCAGGAGAAAATGAAACGAAGTTTTTTTCGTGCTCAGGGAGCGTAAAACTTTCAAATAAAACGCCCATCGTACTCGCTGAGATTGCAGTTCCCAGCAAAAAAGCGACATTTTTGAGTGCTTCTCTTCTATGCATCGTCTTTATGGTTTAATATATTGGTTATTTTATTGTTCAATTAGTAATATTAGAAAAAATATGTCGTAAAAATTAAATCAGTTAGATTAAATTATTGGTATGCAATGCGATTGTTACCAAATAGAATTATTCTAAATAATAATGTTTTGCTATGTTTTGACCTTTCTAAATCGATTTTGTAAATTCAATGGTATTTTGGATCAAAGGTTTGTTTCGTGAATTATTGACTATTTTTTGCTTAAAAAACTCTTCCAAATATTATGGCGCTTTGCTTAGCTTTTTACCTCATTTTTTTACCTTTGCTCAATCTCTGAAAATTATGCAGGAAAAAATTGTTGTTTTAGGCTCAAATGGGCAAATTGGTACCGAACTGGTAACCATGTTACGTAAGATATATGGCGATGACCACGTGGTTGCTTGCGATATTCGCAGACCGGATTATGATATTAAAAATTCTGCTCCCTTCGAGTTTGTAAACGTTTTGGATAAAGAGATGATTAAAGGCATCTTTCAAAAATATAAACCGACACAAGTATATTTATTGGCAGCTTTACTGTCTGCAACGGGAGAGCAAAATCCTAAACTGGCCTGGGATTTAAATATGAACGGCTTGCTTAACGTATTGGATTTAGCTTTAGAATATAAAACGGCAAAAGTATACTGGCCGAGTTCAATCGCTGTTTATGGGCCAAATTCTCCTAAAGATCATACGGCTCAATATTGTATTATGGATCCGAATACCGTTTACGGAATCAGTAAACTGGCCGGCGAGCGTTGGTGTGAATACTATCACCAAAAATATGGATTGGATGTGCGCAGCATCCGTTACCCAGGATTAATTAGCTGGAAAGCTGCACCAGGTGGCGGAACAACAGATTATGCCATTCACATTTTTCATGAGGCATTGAAAAAGGGCAGTTACCAGAGTTTCTTAAATGCTGAAACAGAATTGCCTATGATGTATATGGATGATGCCATTCGTGGAACGATAGAATTAATGGATGCCCCGGCTAATCAGATTTCAGTACGCAGTAGTTATAATTTTGCGGGTGTTAGTTTTACGCCAGAAGTTTTGGCTGCCGAAATCAGAAAACACATTCCAAATTTTACATTATCCTATACGAATAATGATCCCCGTCAGCAAATTGCAAACAGCTGGCCACGTTCTATTGATGATCAGTACGCAGCAAAGGATTGGGGATGGAAGCCAGAGTTTGATTTGTCGAAACTCACAATAGATATGTTAAATAACTTAAAAAAATAAGGTCTAGGGTTGGAAGGTAAAAGGCATAAGGCCTCATATCTCACATCTCAATACTCAATACTAAAAAAATGGGAAGAGCATTCGAATTTAGAAAAGAAAGAAAATTTAAGCGTTGGGCCAAGATGGCTGTTCAATTTACGCGTATAGGTAAGGATATTGTAATTGCGGTTAAGGAGGCTGGGCCACATCCGGAAACCAATTCACGTTTGCGTACGGCAATCCAAAATGCCAAAGCGGTAAACATGCCAAAAGATAGGGTAGATGCGGCGATTAAGCGTGCATCAGATAAATCTATGGCCAATTACGAGGAGATTGTATATGAGGGTTATGCGCCTCATGGTGTTGCCGTTTTAATTGAAACCGCTACCGATAATACCAATCGTACAGTTGCAAACGTTCGCAGTTATTTCAACAAAACAAACGGAAGTTTGGGTAAAACAGGTTCTTTGGATTTTGTTTTCAGCCGTAAATCTATCTTTAGGTTTGTACCTACAGATGAGATGGATTTAGAAGAGTTGGAATTCGAATTAATTGATGCGGGGTTAGAAGAATTATATGTTGAGGCTGACGAGGAAGGGAATGACATTGCTGTGGCTCAAGGTGCTTTCGAAAGCTTTGGTTTGTTGCAAAAAGCGCTGGAGGAAAAAGGGATTGAGTTGAAAAGCGCGAAATTGGAGCGTATAGCACTCTCTCATCATGAAGTTACGGAAGAGCAAGCCGCGGATGTTTTGAAACTGATTGATAAGTTAGAGGAAGATGATGACGTTCAGGCTGTTTATCACAATATGGCTGAATAGTTTAAAAAATAAGACCATAAGGTTTTTTAAACCTTATGGGGCTAGTATACGAACCGAGGCATTAGCAAATCCAGTTTTTCTTATGAATCTACTTCTTGTGTTAAAGTGCTGTCTGACAGATTGTAGGGTTTTAGAATTTCAGGTGTCAGATGGTAACATCTGACAGCATGTATACTGAATTTAAGACCTATAAGGTTTTTAAAACCTTATAGGTCTTGTACAAAAGGTATGGCTTCTTAGATCTTAACTTAACGTGAGTTATGGTTTTAATCAATTGATTATCAACACATATTGATAAAAAAGGTTATAAAATAACCATGACATTGACAAATTTTAGTTGCACACTAATCTCAATGCCATGATTATTAATG
>Ga0160465_100295_pt1 | contig 30876 bp, 27 predicted proteins | sample HID1971K_E11MG_FD_108209 | JGI IMG/M metagenome (GOLD analysis project Ga0160465, IMG submission 108209) | Enriched millipede-associated microbial communities from UW Madison campus, WI, USA - HID1971K_E11 MG | ecosystem: Host-associated > Arthropoda: Insects > Digestive system > Unclassified ...
AGATCTGCTGGATAACCTGGAGCTTAGGTCGCTCTCAGATTATCTCCTCATCAGGCTAATCACGGTTTTTGACCCGGCTTTTTGCCGGGTCTTTTTTTTGGCTCTTCAGGCTAATGAAGATCGGTGATGGCGGCGATGATAGCAAAAGTGTTTCAGAGCGTGAACGCTCATTACAAAACTTTGCGGAATCAGCACTTGAGAATCAATCTCGTTTCTCCTACTCTGGTTCCGCATCAAGGACGATGCCCCCACCCCTCCCCCTCTTGAGCAAGGAGCTGTCCATGAGCCGTCTGCTGCTGCCCCTCGAGCACCCTACCCCCGCTGCCGAGCAAGATGCCGACAATGCGCTGCTTCATGGCCTCAAGCGCTTGCCACGGCGCGTGCAGCAAGTGTTCCTGCTCAGCCGCCTCGATCAACTGGACTTCGCCAGCATTGCCGCACGACTCGACCTGCCGTTGCTGAGCATCGAACGGCACATGAACCAGGCCTTGCAAACGGCCCGTGCGCGAGGGGATGCCGTGGCCAGTGTTGCCGGGCAATGGTACGTGCGGCTGCAGAGCCCAGAAGCCACTGCCTGCGAGCGGATCGATTTTCGCCGCTGGCTGGATGCCGACCCGGCCCACCTGCAGGCTTTCCATGACACCGAATTGCGCTGGCGCAGCCTGCTCGCACCCGCGCGTGAGCTGGGACAGGATGGCTGGTACCGGCAAGGGCGTGCGGCGATTTCGTTGGGCGGGTGTTCAATTGCTGTCGGGCTGGGCGTCGCAGCGATTCTACTGTTCGGATACTGGGCCTGAGGCTATTGGGTAAGGCTAACGTTGATCCACCAGATGCAACGCCACCGCGCCACCCAACACGAGGCAGATACCTACAAGCTGCAACGCCGTCAGACGCTCCCGGTAAAACAGGTATCCCAGGACTGCAGCCACCCCGCCTGACAGCGTGCTGATCACTGTGACAATCGCAACAGAGCCGCTAATCGCACCATATGAGAACGCTGTAAACCCTCCAAGATTGGACAGGCTGGCGCCAAATAGCGACGCATACGCCTTCAGCCCGCGAGAACGCAGAGCGAGTGTTTTGCAGGTCACAGGCCCAAGAACGATAACGCCGACCAGATAGCTTACCCAAAGCATATTCACTGGCCCGATTGCGGGCAGCGCATAAACACCCTGAAGCCAGAAGCTGACGCCATAAAGCACGGCAGCCAACAGGGCGAAAAAAATGGCACGGCCTTCCCCCACTGGTGACGTGGAGTCACTTGCCCGCTTGCCCAATCCAACGAACGCAACGCCTGAAGCGCAGATCACCAAACCTGCGAATTGCATCAACGAGACCGACTCCCCACTCCACCATGCCAACAGCGTAGTGAACACACCATATGTAGTAACCAACGGCGCCACAATTGAGGTTCGGCCTGAAAAAAAGGCAGAAGAAAGCGCAATTGCACCCGCAACAGCGGACAAACCAGCAGCAAAACCAAAGAACAGATAAATGAAATCCGTTTCAGATAGAAAGCCGAAGCCTTTAGAAGAGACAGCAAGAATAGAAGTCAAAACCAGCAAGCCTATCAGCTGGCCTAGCAAAACCGATTGCCGCACACCGAAAATCCTGGCGCTTCTGCCAACCAGATAGTCAGTCACACCCCAGCAAATCGCGGCCATCAGGCCCATCACAATATCCATATTGATGTCCTTTTTATTTTTGACTTGCCAACGTTAATTACTTATCAACCTGCGCCTGACTCACGAGCCCGGACACATAGGCAAGTAGCAACCAGCCTGAAAGGCAGGACACTACAAAGCTCAACGCCAGACTCATCGGCAACATTTCTTCGACTGAGGCCAGTAACATGCTGGCGGCTCCGCCAAAGGCAAAGAGCATCGTGTTATGAGCCGATGCAGCGGCACCTGCACGCTCGGGGTGCAGTCCCAGTGCATAGGTTGTGGCCGCCGGGCGAATGATCGTTGTACCCATCGTGCATATCATCAATGGCAGCAAAAGACTGGGAACTGACAGTTGGTCACTCGAAACAGCCAAACATAGCGCAATCCCGGCAATGCCTATGAGAGTGAACCCCCAGCCAATCTGGGCATGCATATCGATGCGATGATTGAGAACGTTGGCAATGACACCCCCCATCATGTAGGCCAGGCCATAGCCAAGAAACGCCATGGCAAAGGCGAACGCTGGCAAGTCCAGCACCCCCATCAACAACAACGGGGAGACAACGACAAATGAAAAGTGACATGTAAATGCCAAACATGAAAACAACGAGCTGATGAGAAATCTCCTGTCCTTCAGCAGCTCCCAGTAGCTACTCAAAACACCTGAATCGCTGTGTGAGCGCGTCTTTCCATGGAGCAGTTTGAAGGAAAGCAGCACGACAATAACTGCCAGCACGACAAACACCTGAAAACTCCCTTTCCAGCCGAAATACAGCTGAAGCACACTGCCCGCAAGAGGCGACAGAGAAATAAACACCCCACTCGCACTCGTCATCAGAATACGCATCGTATTTCGTTGCTTGCCACTGTACATATCCTGCACTAACGCCTGGCCAAGTACGAAACATCCACACCCCACCGCCTGCAAAAGGCGAAATGCCATAAAGCTCTCGTAACTTGATGCGAGGGTACAGCCCACCGCCCCCGCGATTGATACGGAGAGTCCCGCAATCAACAACCGTTTTCGGCCCATATGATCAGACAGCGGCCCAATGACCGCTTGCGAGAGGGCCACGCCAATAGCGAAAAGGCTAACTGAATAGGCCGCATACTTCGTATCGACAGCAAAATCATGTGCGAGCGCGGGAACTGAGGGCAAGATCACATCGAGCGGAAAGACACCAAGCAGGCTGATGAGAATGAGCAATATGACCTGCGGATTATTAGGCCACAACACAATACGACCGTTCACCAACTCACCCCCGCACACTCACCGAGAACTCCATTTTCCTTCCGTCCATTTCTAATCCCCACTTGAACACTGCACGCTTGCGACGCCTCATGCTAGCCAAACACACAAGATGCACAAGCTCAGAAGTTGAGTGAGAATTCCCAAGAAGTTGTAGGAAAAGAGCCATCCAATGAAAGCCAAGGTTTCTTTCCGCTAAACGCCCACTGCCGCACTCAGACATAACTTCGCGGAGTCAGAAACGAGGACAACTACGCTCAATCGCCGGCCATGTGTTCAGCACCTTTGGCCGAGATAGCAGGGCTTTTGCACCCCGACACACCAGCAATCCCCCAAGCGGTGTACAGTACCCCGACAACAATTCCCAAGGAGCCCGCCAATGACCGTGACGCTGTCCCCCCTGCAGATCGACTGTGATTTCGACTCCGGCAACATCCAGGTCCTGGACGCCAGCAACCCGGCCCAGGTCCGCCTGGCCATTCGCCCGGACACTCACAGCGGCCACTTCCAGTGGTTCCACTTCAAGGTCAGCGGCCTCACCCCCGGCCAGCGCCACCGCTTCAGCCTGGACAACGCCAGCGAGTCTTCCTACAAGAACGCCTGGACCGGCTACAACGCGGTCGCGTCCTACGACCAGCACACCTGGTTCCGCGTACCCAGCCAGTTCGACGGCAAGGCCTTGTCGTTCGAAGTCCAGGCTGAACAGCCGCAGATCTGGTTCGCCTATTTCGAACCCTACCCACGTGCCCGCCACAACCAGCTGATCGAGCGCGCCCAGCAGATTCCGGGCGTGGAGCTGCTGGCCCACGGGCGCAGCGTGCAGGGCCGGGATATCCCGCTGCTGCGCGCAGGCGACGGCGCGGCGGGCAAGCGCAAGCTGTGGCTGATTGCCCAGCAGCACCCGGGCGAGCACATGGCCGAATGGTTCATGGAAGGCGTGATCGACCGGCTGCAGGGCAATGATGCGACGGTTCAGGCACTGCTGGCGAAAGCCGACCTGTACCTGATCCCCAACATGAACCCCGATGGCGCTTTCCTCGGCCACCTGCGCACCAACTTCAAGGGCAAGGACCTCAACCGGGCCTGGCAGGACGCCAGTGTCGAGGCGAGCCCGGAGGTGTTCTTTGCCCAGGCGCAGATGAAGCAGTACGGGGTGGATGCGTTCATCGATGTGCATGGAGACGAAGAAATCCCCCATGTGTTCACCGCGGCTTGCGAGGGCAACCCGGGGTACACGCCGCGGCTGGCCAAGCTGGAAGAGCAGTTCCGCAGCACCTTGTGCAGCCTGACGCCGGACTTCCAGACGAAATACGGCTATACCCGCGATGAGCCAGGGCAGGCCAACACCACGTTGGCGTGCAATGCGGTGGGGATGGCGCATGACTGCTTGTCGCTGACCCTGGAGATGCCGTTCAAGGACCATGACGATGCGCCAAACCCGGTTACCGGGTGGTCGGGGGCGCGGTCGAAGGCGTTGGCGGGGGCGGTATTGGAGACGCTGGTGAAGATGGTCGACGATTTGCGCTGAGGCTTCTGGCCCTATCGCCGGCAAGCCGGCTCCTACAGAACTGCATTTCACTCATTGATCTAGCAGGGGCCTGTGGGAGCGGGCTTGTCCCGCGAACCAGGGCAAAGCCCTGGCCATACACCTCTATTGTCTGGGCCGGCCTTTTCGCGGGGCGAGCCCGCTCCCACAAAGCCCACGCATCACGCTGGTGAAGATGGTCGACGATTTGCGCTGAGGCTTCTGGCCCTATCGCCGGCAAGCCGGCTCCCACAGAACTGCATTTCACTCATTGATCTGGCAGGGGCCTGTGGGAGCGGGCTTGTCCCGCGAACCAGGGCAAAGCCCTGGCCATACACCTCTATTGTCTGGGCCGGCCCTTTCGCGGGACAAGCCCGCTCCCACTAAGCCCACTCATTACCGCTCAGAACTGCACGTCCAGTATCACCGAGTCGGTATAAGTCGCCGCCGGCGGTGTGGCCTGATCGGTGTAGACCTTGGCGTTGTAATTGAATACCTGGCTGCCGGTGCCGGTCCCCGCGCCAGGGTTCACATCAGCATCACTGCTGGCGCGCCGCGCGCTGCTTACCGAGCCCCAGCGCACGGCACCGGCGCTCTTGAAGATGTCGTAGGCCAGGTAGTTGTTGGCACTGGACTTCATCCGCCGTCGGCCACCCGAGACGTTCTGCCCGTCATCCAGTCCCACCGTGTAGGTGCTGCCTTTGGTGCACGACACGCTTACGTTCTGGCTCACCGTACCGAACCCGGCCACCACCGGCGCACTGCCGAAACTGATGTTGGGCGTGGTGATCTGGCAGTCGTTGCTCACCGTCAGGGTGACGTTCAGGGTCTGGGTGCCCTTGTCGATATCACGCCCCAGGCAGATGCTGCCCACGCCAATGCCCGAACAATAGTTCCAGTCCCAGAAGATCTGCAGGGTTTCCCGATACACGCCTGCCGCCACATTGCTGCCTACCTGGGTACGAAGATAGAGTGGCACTGCCTTGGGTGTCGTGCCATTGAGCAAGCCCAGCAGGTCGAGGATGCCATTGCGCGCGAAGTCGAACCTCACGCCGCGGGTAATGGGGTAGCGGGTCGTGTTGTCGGCGTACAGGGTGTAGCCGATCACATCGCCCGTCGGGCCCACCAGCCCGGCAGTGCTGGACGTGATGGTGGCGTAGAAATGGTCGTTTGAACTGAGCAGGGTGAGCAGCGAGCCGGTGCATTGCAGCCCTGAGTTGGTGGTGGAGGCGTTCTGCACGGTGCTGAGTACCACCATCGAGCTGACGGTACCGAACCCCGCCGGCGCGGTGGCCACCGATGAACACAATGCCCAGGCCGAGCCTGCCTGCAGCAGCAAGAGGCCAGCCATGACACCCCGTGCAAGCCGGTTCATCGACACTCCAGCGGGCCGATCAGCGGAACGGTGCCCTGTGCAGGCGGCAAATCGAATTCGACCTGACATTGCCCTCCTCCTTCGATCGCCACCTGCAGGCGGTTATGTGTCGCCAGGTTTTCCAGGTACACCAGGCCATCCCAGCCCACCACTGCCTGAGCGCCGCTTTCCTGATGAGTGACGGTGCTGCCCAGCTTCAAGGGCTGCTGGCTGCCGTCCACCAACTCGATGCTGGCCGCCAGCACACGCTTGACCGGGAACTCCAACAAATAACCACTGCCGCGGCGCACGGCCACCCGCTGCTCCACTTCGGGGGCCAGCACATCGGGCGGCAGGTCCATCGGATCGATTTCGTACTTGCCGCGGTAATAGCCACTGCTATAGGGCACCAGCAGATGCCCGCGCTTGTCGGTGCGGCCGATCTCCTGGTTCTCGTAACGCACCGGCACGTCCGCATAGCCGTCGGTGCTGACCACCACAAAGGCATCGTCGATGCGGTTGGCGGCGAACATGCCGCTGTCCATCCATACCAGCGAGCCACTGGCATCGCCCCAGCGCGTCATCTCACCACTGTTGCCATAAACGCCAGCTTGCAGTTGCACCGACTGCAGGCGCCAGGTGACATCGGCCTGGCGATAGGCGTCGCGGTCGCTGCCGGTGGCATATCCGAGGTTGTAGCCCACGCCAGCGCCCACCGGCACCGCCCGGCTGTAATTGACCCGCTGCACGTCCTCGCCGTCCTTGCTGCGCTCCGTGCTCACGGCCAAGGTGCCGTTGAAGTCGAACGGGATCACCAGTTGCGCCTGCACCGCCCACTGGCTGTCACCGACTTCGCGGTTGGCCGACAGGTAGACGCTGCTGTTGCCCCACAGGGGTTTGCTCCAGCTCAGGTTGATCAGCCGGGTGCGCGTGCCGTCACCAGCGCGTACGTCGAAATAGCCCGCGCCAAGGCTGCCGTAGCGATCGAGGTTCAGGCTCAGGGTCACCTGCTCGCTGCGTTGGCTGAGCTGCATGTCGGAGGTGTCGACCCGACTCAGGTCGGCATAGTCGCCATGGCGCTGCAGGCGCTGGTAGCTGAAGCCGATGCGCTGGCTGTTGTACTGGTAGCCAAGCGCAACCTGATGGCCGTTGTCGCCGTCGAACTGGCTCTGCGCCAGCGCCGCGTTGAGCACGCCGAAGTTGCCCAGGCGCATGTTGCCGCCCAGGCCACCGAGCAGCAGCGATTCAGCCGTTTCGACGTGGCTTTCGAGGGTGAAGTAGTCACTGAGGCCGTAGCGCAGGTTGGCCGAAGCCACACCGGGGCCATAACTGAAGTCCTCGACGGCGTAGTCGCGACGCAGGCTGCCGGCGGCCACCGAGTAGTCCGACAGGCCTTTTTGCAGCAGGCTGCTGGTGACGTAGAACGGCAAGGTGGTGGACACCTGGCGACCGAGGGCATCGGTGGTGACCACCACGGCCTCGCCGGCACCGTTGATGAACGGCACGTTGGTCAGGGTGTAGGGGCCGGGTTGCAGTTCTGTCGTGCTGGACTTGTAGCCATTGATGAACAGGTCCAGCGACGTCGGCACCGCCGCCTCGCCGGCGAACGCGGGCAACGGATAGGTGACCAGGTCCGGGCGAGCGGCGAAATCGCGCGACAGTTGCAAGCCACCGAGACGCACCGAACTGGTCCAGGGCAAGGCACCGGTCACGAAGTCGCCGGCTTCATAGGTCAACAGCCGCTGTTCGTCGGTGAAGCGCCAGGTGGTGTCGTAGCGCAGAAAGCCCTGGCCGCCGTCGTCGCCTGGCGCGCCATTGAACGACTGACGCCACTGGCCCGTGGTGGCGAAGGTGCCCCAGCTGTCGAACAGGCGCAGCTCGTTCCAGGCGGCCAGGTAGGTGCCGCCGTCATCGGTGTCATTGAGGTACAGGTCATAATTGAACAGGGCGCCGAAGCTGCTGCGCGCCTCGCTGGGCGGATACAGGTTGTGATCGCCGAACTGCTGGTCCGGCAGCCAGGCGGCAGGCACTTGCAGCAGAAGCCGCTGGTTTGGGCTGTCGTAGTCGCTGTGCAGGCCTTCGAGCTCATCCAGTGCGACTTCGCCCTGGGGGTCGCCCGGCAGCTTGATGCCGGCCGCGCGCAGCACCTCGCTGTCCAGGAACAGGCGCCCGGCCCGTTGCTGCACCGGCACCAGCTCAGCCCTGGGCACCTGGTTCACCAACAGGTCGAGGTACAACGTGGCGTCGGCTATGGCGGCGGCCTCCGTGGGTGGCGGCGGCAGGTCGTCGGCCAGCACCAGGCCCGAGCCCAATACGGCCAGGCCGAGGCAGCAACGGGTCGCCCGCGACAACCATCTCACGCACGGATTCCGACCATTGACGGGTCCTCCCTGGGCCCTCATTCAGTAACGGGCTCATTGCTCTTGGCTGATCACTTCGGCCACTTCCTGGCCATTGACCCTCCCCTTGAGCCCTCCCGGTGCCACCGGCGCAGGCCAGCGCATGCTGGCGCCGGGCAGGACATAGCCAAGCAGCCCTTCGGCCAAGGGCTTGGCCTGGCCGCCTTGCTGCACCACCACGTCGGTCAGGCGGGCATGCACCGGGCCCGTATTGCGCAGCTCGACATAGGATTTGCCCTGCACCGTCACCGGGCGCCAGCTCAGTTGCGGCTTGCCGACGCCACTGGCGTTGCGCTTGCCCTCCGGGTCCGGCTTGCCCCACAGGCCTTCGCCATAAACGAACAGCGGCACCGAGTAGCGCATCTGCAGGCGGATCGCAGCCGTGGTGCCCTGGTTGCCGGCATCGGCCGGCAGTGGCGAGGGAATTTCGTCGATGATGATGCGGTAGGCCTGCTCCTGGCCGGCGGGCGAGCTGCCGGTACGGGTCAGGCGGATCAGTTGCTTTTGCCCGGGCGCCAGGGTCGCCACCGGCGGGCTGCCGATGATCTCGCGCTGGGCCTGGAACTGTTCCTGGTAATCGCCCTGGCGCCAGGCGAAGACCCGCACCTGCAGGCTGGCCGGGGCCGTGCCGCGGTTCTCCAGCCACAACGCACCGGCCTTCTGGTCAGCCTCCAGCACCGGGTCGATGGGCCAGATCAGTACCGAGGTGGCCGCCCCCGCCGGCATGCTCGCCAACAGCAACAACCCGATTACACCCTGCGCCCACTTCGCGCCTGCCCGCATGCCACTCTCCTTGGTCACGTGAAATGCGTGGCGGTGCCGTCACCAGGTCACCGTCACTTGCACGACATCTGTATACGTTCCGGCCGGCAACTTGCCGGTCAGTTGGGTGCGGCCATAGACCGGCAGCTTGATGGCCGTCGGGTCGCTGTAGCTGACTACCAGGCTCTGGCCAATGCCCAGTACCTGGCTGTAGCCCGCATCCTGATAAAGCTGGTAGGCCAGCACTTGCGTGCCGCCGTTGCGCTTGAGGTAACGCGTGCCGCTGGCGCTGTTCTGGCCGCCGTCCAGGCTCATGCTCAGACTCACACCGGGGGTGCATTGGAAGGTCACCGTAGAGCCGCCCAGGGAGGTGCTGAGGATCCCGGTGGACAGCGCCGACTGGCTCCCGTAGTTGAGTACGCCATAGTTGGTCACCCCGCCCATCACCAGGCAGCCGGCGACGATCTGCGCGGTCACCTGGAACGTGCTGTTGGTCGCCGCATCGAGCGGCGCAGCCAGCAGCACGCCGAGCCCTGTCAGGCAGCCACCCAACCAGGCGCGCATGGCCGCGACTCAGAACGACAGCTCGACGGCGACGGTGTCGGTGTAGGTCCCTGCCGGCAGGCCTGCCTTGCCACGGGCCTGGCCATACAGGTTGACGGTTTGCGCCGCGCCGGTGCTGGTCGGCAAGGTAATGGTGTCGTCGATGTTCAGCAGCTGGGTGTGCCCGGCGTCGGTGTAGAAGTCATACGGCACGAAGTTGCCGACGCCATCGGCCAGCGCGCGCGTGCCACCGCTCGACTGGCCATCGTGGGCCCCCGCCCGCACGCGGATGGCCGGCACCGTGCCGGGCGAGCAAAGGATGCTCAAGGCGCCACCACCACCGCCCAGCACCTGGCCGGGAGCATCAGTGAAGAAGGCCTCATGGGTGCCGAAATTGAGGGTACCGAAATTCAACCCCGAGCTGCCCCCGCTGCCATTGACCTGGCAGGCCGCCGTCAGCGTCAGGGTAGAACTGATGGTGCCGGTCACCGTAGCGGCTTGGGCTTGAGCTGCCAAGGCCAGACCAAGCCCGGCGAGGATGCAGTGGGTGAGGTTCGTTCGCATTGGGGATCTCCTTGCGATGGTTACCAGTCCAGGGTCACTCTCAAGGTGTCGCGATACAGCCCGGCAGGTAGCGCGCGCGGTTGCGCAACCACTACGCCGTAAATAGGAATCGGAATCTGCTCGGTGCCGCTGATGGTGAAGGCACGGGCCTGGCCGATGCCGTAATGGCTGTTGCCACCCGGGTCGACGGCCAACTGATAAGGGATCGTCTCGCGCCCGTTGCTCAGCCTGCGCACGCCATCGCTGCCATTCAGGCCGCCGTTGATGCGCACGTTGAAGGCCCTGACCTGGGGCGTGCAACTGATCTGCAGGCTGCCCTCGCCACTCACCTCGTCGACCTGGCTGCGCAGCGGCTGGTCCCAGTTCGGCCCGCGTTCGCCGAAGTCCATCACGCCGGGGTTGCCCAAGGTGGCCGGGGGTTGGTCGCCGCTGATGATCTGGCAGGCGGTGCTGATCACCAGGCGGGCCTGGATAAAACCAGTGGTGGCGCCGTGCGCGCTGTCAACGGGCAGCAGCAACGGGCCAAGGCCAAGCAGCAGGATCGAAGTGCGATTCATGGCGTGGGATCCTTGTGCATGGCGGCCTCGCTACCAGGTGACCGTGACTTTGAGCAGGTCGGCGTACTGCCCGGCTCGGGGCACCCAGGCCAGCTTGTCGATACGGGCGTAGAGCGGCAGCTCGACAGTGCCGCTGTCCGGTACCCGGGCAGCCTGGGCCTCCCCGACGACCACCGGCTCGCGCCAGGCCGCGTCACGAAAGAGGCGATAGGGAATCGGCCGAGCCTTGGCATCATTGCTGGCCAGGAAACGCAACTCGCCTACCCCGCCATGCTGCCCCCCGTCGATGCGGACCTGATAGGGCGTGTCGGGGTTGCATTCCAGGCGCGGCGGGCGGCGGTTGAGCAACACGCCACTGAGGGGAGCGCCAGGGCCATCCAGGCGCGCCGTGGCACCCAGGTCGATCCGACCCAGGGCCTGCGCACCCGCATCGCGAGTCTGGCCGACCAGCATGCAGCCACGCTGCACCTGCACCCGCACTTCCACAAGAAAGTCCGCCGCACCAGCCAAGCCGCTCAACAACAGGCCCAACAGCGCGGCCACAAAGCGTTCCGTCACTGGGTAATCCTTGTTCTTGTCCTCTGAATCTGAGCGTAGCAGCGGTTGGCGAACGCGTGATGGCTGAGTGCCATTCTTTTGTGATAACGACAAAGTTCTAGGCGCGCCAACAATTTTGTCGATCTCCGCGAACCCAGGCCCATCCTTCGCCTCCAATGGCCATGGGCCGGAAAAGCGGCGCACATTCTGTTACGGTGCTTTTCCGGCACGGGTATCAGACGCATGCGCCATGCAAGGACGAACATGACAGGAGCGTATTCATTGAGCACCGCAGACAAGCTACTCGCCGAAGCCGTGGAACGCTGCGCCCAGGAACCTATCCAGGTGCCGGGCAGCATCCAGCCACACGGTTTCATGCTGGTACTTGACGAACCGAGCCTGCGCATCCTCCAGGCCAGCGAAAACGCCGAGCGCTGGCTGGGCATACCCGCGCAGTCGCTGGTGGGGTGCAGCTTCGCCGAGATGGTCAGCGCGCAGTTCGACCTGCGCGCCCAACTTCAACGCCTGCCCGATGACCAGGTATTCCCCTTTCACCTCGGCGATGTGCACTTGCGCCCTGACGCACCCTGCAGCGACAGACTGCGCCTGCTGACCCACCGTCACGACCAGGTCCTGATCGCCGAATTCGAACCCGTTCGCCTGCCCGCCGACCTCAACGACGACGGCGACTACTACCCGCTGCTGCGCGAGTTCGTCGGCGGCCTGCACACGGCAAGCGACCTGCAGGCACTGCTGCAGCAGACCGTGCAACAGCTCAAGCGCATCACCGGGTTCGGCCGGGTGAAGGCCTACCGCTTCGATGCCGAAGGCAATGGCCAGGTGCTGGCCGAGGTGGCCGACGACGGCTACCCACGCTACCTGGGCTTGTGTTTTCCCGCCTCCGACATTCCGCGCCAGGCCCGCGAGTTGTACCGGGTCAACCGTATCCGCGTGATCGAAGACGCCAACTACCAGGCCTCGCCCCTGCTACCCGCTGCCAACCCGCGCACCGGCAAGCCACTGGACCTGAGCTTCGCCGCCTTGCGCAGCGTATCGCCGGTGCACCTGCAGTACATGCGCAACATGGGGACCTTGGCGTCGATGTCGTTGTCGATCGTGGTCGACGGGCAGTTGTGGGGCCTGGTGTCGTGCCACCACGCGCAACCCCGCGCGGTCGACTTGCGCACCCGCACCGCCTGCGAACTGCTGGCCAGCGTGCTGTCGCTGCAGATCGAATCGCGCGAGTCCCACGCCCATACCCGCCAACGGCTCGACCTGCGCCAGCACATCGTGCGGATGATCTCGTCCATGGCCGACCACGACAGCGTCAGCGACGGCTTGCGCGCCTTGCCCCAGGTACTGCTGGACTTCGCCGGTGCCAATGGCGCAGCGGTGATATCCGCCGAGCGCTGCGACCTGTTCGGCCACACCCCGCCTGCCGCCCAGGTCAATGCACTGGTCCATTGGCTGTCGCAACGTGGCACCGAAACGGTGTTCCACAGTGACAACCTGGCCCGTGACATCGACGAACTGCCCGAGCTGACCGCACATGCCGGCGGCGTGCTGGCGGTGGCTATCTCGCAGATCCACTCGCACTACCTGCTGTGGTTTCGCCCGGAGCAGGTGCGCACGGTGCACTGGGCCGGGCGGCCAGACAAACAGATCGGCCCGCAGGGCGCACTCAACCCGCGGCACAGCTTCGAGCACTGGCAGGAACAGGTCAGCGGCTTCAGCCAGGCGTGGGATCCGCAGATCATCGAAGGCGTGATGGAACTGCGCAGCGCCGTGCTCGGCATCGTCCTGCGCAAGGCCGAGGAGCTGGCGCAACTGAGCAACGAGCTGCGCCGCTCCAACAAAGAGCTCGAAGCGTTTTCCTACAGTGTGTCCCACGACCTGCGGGCGCCGCTGCGGCATATCGCCGGCTACACCGAACTGCTCGATGAAATCGAAGGTCAGAACATGGGCGAGCGCGGCCGGCGCTTCCTCACCCACATCGAGGAAGCGGCACGCTTTGCCGGCAGCCTGGTGGACAACCTGCTCAACTTCTCGCAGATGGGCCGTTCGGCGTTGCGCCTGTCGGATGTCGACCTCAATGCCCTGGTCGAAACCATTCGCCAGGAGCTGGCCCCGGACTACGAGGGCCGCGAAATCATCTGGGACATCGCGGCGCTGCCCAAGGTGTACGGCGACCCGGCTTTCATCAACCTGGCCCTGCACAACCTGCTCGCCAACGCCATCAAGTACACCCGTGACCGTGCGCCGGCGCACATCGAAGTCGGCGCGCGCCAGCACAAGGGGGAAACCGAGGTCTATATTCGCGATAACGGCGTCGGCTTCGACATGGCCTACGCCAGCAAGCTGTTCGGTGTGTTCCAGCGCCTGCACCGCATGGAAGACTTCGAGGGCACCGGGATCGGCCTGGCGAGCGTGCGGCGCATCATCGAGCGCCACGACGGCCGGGTCTGGGCCGAAGGCCAGATCGGCCAGGGCGCCTGTTTTCATTTCACCCTTCCCCGTCATACCGAGACTAACTGAGGCACCCGTACCATCATGCTCAAGCCCATCCTGCTGGTAGAAGACAACCCCCGGGACCTGGAGCTGACGCTCCTGGCCCTGGAGCGCAGCCAGTTGGCCAACGAAGTCATCGTCCTGCGCGACGGTGCCGAAGCGCTCGACTACCTGCTGCGCCGCAACGCCTATGCCGAGCGCGACGACGGCAATCCGGCAGTGCTGCTGCTGGACCTGAAGCTGCCCAAGGTCGACGGCCTGGAGGTGCTCAAGGAAGTGCGCGCCACCGCCGAACTGCGCAGCATCCCCACGGTGATGCTGACCTCCTCGCGGGAGGAGCCCGACTTGCTGCGCGCCTATGAACTGGGGGTCAACGCCTATGTGGTCAAGCCCGTGGAGTTCAAGGAGTTCGTCGCTGCCATTTCCGACCTCGGGGTGTTCTGGGCCGTGCTCAACGAACCACCCCCTGGCTCGCTGCGCCTGAACAGGCGTGGCAGCAACTGAGGCCCGCGCGAAGATGCTGCCAATGCCGCTGAAACTGCTGATGGTCGAAGACAGTTCGATGGATGCCGAGCTGACCCTGCTGAGCCTGGAGCGCAGCGGGTTGCAGGTTCGTTCGCGGCTGGTGTTCGATCACCAGGCCGCCGAGCATGCCCTGCTCGACACCCGATACGACCTGATCCTCTGCGACTGCGTGCTGCCCGGCTCCTCCGGCACCGATGTGCTGGCCATCGCCCAGCGCCTGGCCCCGGACACCCCGTTCATCTTCCTTTCCGGCATCTACGGCGAAGAACACGCGGTGGAGATGATTCGCCTGGGCGCCACCGACTACGTGCTCAAGAAGAACCTGCCGCTGCTGCCCAAGGCCGTGCGCCGCGCCCTGACCGAGGTGCAGGAGCGACAGCGGCGGCGCCGCGCCGAGGAAGCCCTGGCCGATGTCGAAGCGCGCGCACGCATTGCCATCGACGCCGCGGGCATGGGCACCTGGGACTTGCGCCCGCACGAAAACCTGCTGATCTGGGACGACCGCTGCAAGACCCTGTTCGGTGTGCCCCTGGACACCGAGATGAGCCTGGACGTGTTCTACGCCGGCATCTACCCGGACGACGTACCCCGGGTGCGCGAGGCTGTGGAACAGGCCATGCGCCCGGACAGCGACGGCCTGTACCGTGTCGAATTCCGCATCGCCCAGCCCAATGGGCTGGAGCCGCGCTGGCTGCTCAGCAGCGGCCAGGCCCAGTTCGTCGAAGGCCAGTGCACACGGTTTTCCGGCGTGCTGCAGGACATCCACACCCAGCGCCAGGCGACCCTGGCGCTCAAGCAGCTCAATGAGATGCTGGGTGAGCGGGTCGAGCGCCGCACCCGCGAGCGTGACCGCGCCTGGGAGCTGTCCCAGGACCTGCTCGCAGTGCTCAACAAGGACCTCACCCCGGTCGCGCTCAACCCGGCCTGGGAAGCCAGCCTGGGCTTCTCGCGCGAGCGCCTGAGCCAGGCCTCGCTGCTGTCCTTGCTGCCCGAGCCCGACCAGGAATCGCTGCTGGCCGAGCTGGCCGCCCTCGCCCACGGCCGCACCAGCGCCCGTTTCGTCGGCCGCATCCGCCACGTGACCGGGCAGTTGCGCTGGCTGTCCTGGGTGGTGGTGCCGGAAGACACCCTGCTCTATGTGGTGGCCCGGGACATCACCAGCGAACGGGAAACCGCGCTGGGCCTGGCCGAAGCCAACGACCGCCTGCGCGAGCAGATCACCGAACGCGAGCGCATCGAAGCCGCGCTACAGCAGATGCAGCGGTTGGAAGCGGTGGGCCAGCTCACCGCCGGTGTGGCCCACGACTTCAACAACCTGCTGACGGTGATCCTCACGGGCGCCAGCTTCCTGGAGCGCGACCTGGCCAAGGGTGACGTGGACAAGGCGCGGTCACGCCTGACGCATATTCGCGAGGCCGGTGAGCGCGGCGCCAAGCTGACTTCGCAACTGCTCGCCTTCTCCCGGCGTCAGCGCCTGGAGCCGGTGCCACTGAACCTCAACCGCACCTTGGGCGGCCTGGAAGAACTGCTGCGCCGCACCCTGGGCGGCAACATTTCCGTGCGCCTGGACCTGGACCACACCTTGTGGCAGGCGCTGACCGACCCGACCCAGACCGAGATGATCATCCTCAACCTGGCGATCAACGCCCGCGATGCCATGCCCGAGGGTGGCCAGTTGACCCTGTCGACCCGCAACACGCGGATCAAGGCCCGCGCGCAACGCCCGGAAGACCCCGAGCCAGGCGAGTACGTGATGCTGAGCATTCGCGACACCGGCTGTGGCATGAGCGAAGAGGTGCTGGCCAAGGTGTTCGAGCCGTTCTTCACCACCAAGGACATCGGCAAGGGCTCGGGCCTTGGGCTGGCCCAGGTGTTCGGCTTCGCCAAGCAGTCAGGGGGTGGCGTGCGCATCGATACCCAGCCTGGGCTCGGCACCCAGGTGGCGGTGTACCTGCCGGCGGTGAAGCATGAAGTGGAAAGCGAGCCGATTGCCCCGACGATTTCCGAGACGGTTGGCGACAGTGGCCGCGACCGCACGGTGCTGTTGGTGGACGACGATCACCTGGTACGCGACCTGCTCGGCGATGTGCTGCGCCAATACGGTTACCAGGTGCGCCAGGCCCACAACGGCGAACAGGCGCTGGCGTTGCTGGATGAAAGCATCGACCTGTTGCTGACCGATTTCGCCATGCCCGAGTTCAACGGTGCCCAGCTGGCGCTGGCGGCGCGCGAACGGCATCCGCGCTTGCCGGTGGTGTTCTTGACCGGTTATGCCGAGTTGCAGGGGCTGGAGATGCCAGAAAGCCTGGTGCTGCAGAAACCGGTGCAAGCCGAGGAGCTGGCGCGGGCTTTGGATGAGATGCTGCGGGTGAACCGATAGTTTTGGAGAGCCTGCACGGGCCCTATCGCCGGCAAGCCGGCTCCCACATTGAAGTCAGCGTGCCCCCTGTGGGAGCCACCGCGGAGCATGGCACCGGCTTCGCCGGTGTTCGCGGGACAAGCCCGCTCCCACAGGAATCGCGTCAACTTTTGGAAATTGAGCAAGACAGTTGTTCCCACCTGAAGCCAGCGTGCCCCCTGTGGGCGATAGGGCCAGCACAAACGACAGAAACGACAAAACCCAGCGCCGATGTCATCTGCACTGAATCAGGAATAGGTATTTGTATCGAAAAAAATGGCAGGGGCGGCTGGATTCGAACCAACGCATGGCAGGATCAAAACCTGCTGCCTTACCGCTTGGCGACGCCCCTGTATCGGATGCAGCTGATGCTGCCCAGACAATTCCAATTTGGCGACAACTGGGTTGTTGTCTTGGAATGCGCGGCACTTTAACAACATTCTTTTCACCTGGGAACCCCCTCACGCAAAAAAAATGCTTTAAAACAGCAAGTTAGTGTTCGCTGGCACGATCCGCGGCCACGCCGGCCCCACCACCCGTCGTTTTTCCGCCGGCTCGCCCCAACACAATCGCATTCCGCCCTTCCAATCAGGTAAGCGAACTGCGAAGACCAAGGAGGCCCCCCATGCCCGTTTCCCACGACCTGTACCAGGACCTGCACTACCCCCGCGAGATCGTCCAGCAACGCCGACAGCAAGACCAGACCCTCGACCGCCTGCTCGACGAATACATGGACATCGACAACCAGGTGCTGGCCGCCGAGTCGATCTCGGCGGGCAACTTCCAGGACGACGACCTGCGCCATCTCAAGGAACGCCGGCTGACCGTGAAGTACATGATCGAGCGCCAATTGGAGCGCAAGGCCTGAACTAGCGCCCCAGCAGCGCGAGGGTGCGCAGGTCAGGCTCGCCTGCGTAGAACTGCGCGAGGGCGAGTTGGAACAGCGGATGGTCAGGCGCGACCTGGCTGAACAAGGTCAGGCACGAGCGCAGCTTGAGGTCGTCGGGGCTGCCGAGGATCTCGCGGGCGCTCTTGTCGCTGTGCTGCACGAGCGCGGTCACGCAGGCCTCCAGGCGCGGCCCCAGCAAGGGATGGCCAAGGTAGGCACGGGCCTCGTCGAGGCCGGACAACGCATAGCGCTCGGCCATGATGCTGTGGCCCAGGCCGTCCAGCTGGGGGAACACATACCACATCCAGTGGCTGCGCTTGCGTCCGGCCTGGAGCTCCTGGATCACCTGGTCGTAGACCCGGTTCTGCGCCTCGACGAAGCGCTCGAGATCGAAATCGCTGGGCATGGCCACTGCTCCTCTGATCGGTTCCTTTCTTTAGCCTACGCCTGTATGGGCAACCTATCTCGCCAGCCGATCATTGCCCCGCAGTTTATCTATTGGTCAGAATGGCCTCCCTCGGGCAAGCTGCACGCTGCCCTGCCTTCGCCCAAGGAGCATCGCTTTTGTCTGCCTGGATCCCTTCCCCGCTGCGCCACCTCGGCCAGCGCCTGAGCGGCGCATCGCCTCACCAGAGCGAACTGCTCGGCTGGTTCGAAGACAAGGCGCACGGCCGTGGCTATCAGCTCAGCGATGGCCAGCGCCGGGTCATCCACAGCATGGCCGAGCAGCTTGCCGTGTTGCCGAGCGGCCAACCGCGCAGCCTGTACCTGCATGGCTCGGTCGGGCGTGGCAAGAGCTGGCTGCTCGACGGCTTCTCCCAGGCCGTGCCCATCGAAGCCAAGCAGCGCCTGCACTTTCATGACTTCTTTGCCCGCCTGCACCAGGGCATGCACCGCCACCGGCTGCTGGACGATGCGTTGGGCGCGACCCTCAATGAACTGCTAGGCGATTGCCAGGTGCTGTGTTTCGACGAATTCCACGTACACGACATCGGCGATGCCATGCTGCTGACGCGGCTGTTCAATGCCCTGTTCGAGCGCGGCATCTTCGTGCTGCTGACGTCCAACTACGCGCCCGAAGGGCTGCTGCCCAACCCGCTGTATCACGAGCGTTTCCTGCCGGTGATCCGCCTGATCAATGGCCGCATGCAGGTGCTGGAAGTGGGTGGCGATACCGATTTTCGCAGCCTGCCGGCCAACCGCGAGCACCAGCGGTTTACCCAGGGGCATTATGTGTGGCCGGGGGATACACAGCAGCGCCAGGCGCTGAAGGTGCCGGAGCAACAGCCGGTGATACTGGAAGTGAACAAGCGCCCCTTGCGCGCGCTGGCCATCGAGGGGCGGCGGGTCGTGTTCGCCTTTGACGATTTGTGCGAGAAGGCCACGGCGGTGATCGACTACCTGGTGCTGGCCGGGCAGTACGAAGAGTGGATTATCGAAGGGCTGGACGATCTGTCGGAATGCACGCTGGCGGCGCAGCAGCGGTTCGTCAACCTGGTGGATGTGCTGTATGACCAGGACCGCCAGGTGACGGTGATCGGGCGGCGGCCGCTGGAAGAAAGTCTGGGGGGGCCGCTGGCCGACCTGATGCGCACTCGAAGCCGGTTGGGGCAGCTGCATCAAGCAGGGCCTGAGGGCTTGATTGGCTGAACGGGCCCCATCGCTGGCAAGCCAGCTCCTACAGGTATCCCCTGTTCTCAAGTTCGGTGGGGTACCTGTGGGAGCCGGCTTGCCGGCGATGAGGCCTGCCAGGTCACCCCATCAACCCGCCCGCGGCAAATCCGCCAGCACCGCCTCTATCTCCCCCAACACCGCCGGATCATCCAGGGTCGATGGCGGCACATACACCTCCCCATCGGCAATCTTGCGCAGCACCGCCCGCAAGATTTTCCCGGAGCGCGTCTTGGGCAGCCGCTTCACCAACCGCACCCGGTTGAAACACGCCAGCGCGCCGATCTCCTCGCGCACCCTGCCCACCAGCTCCACCAGCAACTGCGCTTCGGTAATGCCCTCGCCATCCTTGAGCACCACCAGGGCCAGTGGCACCTGCCCCTTGATCTCGTCATGCACGCCGATCACCGCACACTCGGCCACGGCCGGGTGACGGGCCACCAGGTCCTCCATCTCGCCCGTGGACAGGCGATGCCCGGAAACGTTTATCACGTCATCGGTACGCCCCATGATGTAGACGAAACCCTCGTCATCCAGGTAGCCGCCATCGCCGGTATGGTAGTAGCCCGGGTAGGTGCGCAGGTAAGCCTGCAGGTAGCGTTCGTGATCGCCCCACAAGGTCTGGCTGCACCCCGGTGGCAACGGCAACGCGATGACGATGGCTCCTTGATGATCAGGGCCGAGCAGGTGCCCCTCGTCATCCAGAACCTGTACGTGGTAGCCGGGCACCGCGCGGTTGCTCGACCCCGGCCGCGCCGCACTGCCCTCCAGGCCCACGCAGGGTGCAGTGACAGGCCAGCCGGTCTCGGTCTGCCACCAGTGATCGTGCACCGGCTTGCCGCTGACCCGCTCCAGCCATTGGTGCGTGCTGGAATCGAGCTTCTCCCCCGCCAGGAACAGCTGGCGCAGCGAGCTCAGGTCATGCCGGCGGATCAGTTCGCCGTCCGGGTCTTCCTTGCGAATCGCCCGCATGGCGGTCGGCGCGCAGAACAACGCATTGACCCTGTACTGCTCGACCACACGCCAATAGGCCGAGGCATCGGGAGTGCGAATCGGCTTGCCCTCGTAGAACACCGTGGTGCAGCCGCTCATCAGCGGCCCGTAGACGATCAGCGAATGGCCGACCACCCAACCGACATCGGAGATGCCCCACCACACATCGCCCGCCTGCATGCCATAGATGTGGCGCATGGCATAACACAGGGCGACCGCGTTACCGCCGTTTTCGCGCACGATGCCCTTGGGTTTGCCGGTGGTGCCGGAGGTGTACATGATGTACAGCGGGTCACCGGCATCCAGCGCCACCGGCGGCACCGGCTGGGCAGTGGCCAGCGCTTCGTGCCAGTCCAGGTCACGCCCCGCCTGCAGCTGCGCGCGGGCCTGGGGCCGCTGCAGCACCAGCACATGGCGCGGCTGGTGGCGGGCCAGTTGCAGGGCGCGGTCGACCAACGGCTTGTACTCGATCACCCGATCGAACTCCAGGCCGCAGGACGCCGTCAGCAACAGCGTCGGCCGTGCATCGTCGATGCGCAGGGCCAGTTCGTTGGCGGCAAAACCGCCGAACACCACCGAGTGCACCGCGCCGATGCGCGCACAGGCCAGCATGGCCATGGCCGCCTGCGGCACCATCGGCATGTAGATGATCACGCCATCGCCCTTGCCCACGCCAAGCTGACGCAACAGGCCGGCCAGGCGGGCCACCTCGTCATGCAACTGCTGGTAGGTGAACGACTGCTGCACGCCGGTCACCGGCGAGTCGTAGATCAGCGCCGTCTGCTCGCCCCGGCCCTGCTCGATCTGGTGGTCGAGGGCCAGGTAGCAACTGTTCAGGCGCCCGTCGGCGAACCAGCGGTGGGTGCCGTCGGGGTTTTCCTGCAGGGTCAGGGACGGTTTGCGGTACCAGGCCAGGTGGTCGGCCTGTTCGGCCCAGAAGGCGGCAGGGTCGGTAATGGAATGCTCGTAGCTGTGCTGGTAGGTCATGGTGACGAGAACCCGGTACTTGTTGTTATAGAGGGGCGAATCTTGAGTATGGACCGCCACGCCGGGCCCGCCATGGGACTAAAGTCACAACCCATATGCAGATTTGCAGGGCGCGCGAAGCCGCCCCATAACGGTGCAAAGTCTCTAGAATAGGCGACTCTTTTTCCTCACCGAGCAGCCCATGGACATCGATCAGGCCCGTACCTTTCTGGAAATCGTGCGCTGCGGCAGCCTGGTCGCCGCCGCCGAACGCCTGTTCGTGTCGCAGACGGCCATCACCGCCCGGGTGCAGCGCCTGGAGCAGCAACTGGGTTGCCAGCTGTTCGTGCGCAGCCGCAATGGCGCCAGCTTGACCAGCGACGGCGAAGCCTTCGTCAGTTATGCCAACCAGCTGGTGCAGACCTGGGAGGCGGCGCGGCGCGACCTGCCGCTGCCCGAGGGCTGCCAGCAGGTGCTGCATGTGGGCAGCGAGGTGAGCCTGGGCAACCCGATGCTGCTCGACTGGGTCAGCGCCTTGCACCGCGAGTTGCCCAGCCACGCGATCCGCAGCGAGGTGAGCGATGGCGAGTCGCTGTTGCGCAAAGTGGAGATGGGCCTGCTGGACGCGGTACTGGTGTATCAACCTACCTACGGCCCGGGCCTGCAGGTAGAGCAGTTGATGGAGGAGAAGCTGATCCGCGTGCGCCGGGTCGATCGGCCCGAACCGTACATCTACATCGACTGGGGCGAGGCCTTCCGTCGCCAGCACGATGCCGCCCTGCCCGACTGCGCCCGCCCGGCGCTGAGCTTCAATCTCGGGCCGTTGGCCCTGCAGTTCATCCTCGACCAGGGAGGCAGTGGCTATTTCCGTACCCGCGTGGTGCAGGCCTACCTGGACAGCGGGGTGTTCGAGCGGGTACCGCAGGCGCCGGAATTCACCTACCCGACCTACCTGGTGTACCCGCGCGAGCGTGACAGCGAAGCCTTGCAGCAGGCCTTCGCGTTGTTGCGCCGGCTGGTGGAGGCCGGCGCCAGCGATTGGTCACAACGCTGGGACCCGGTGATCTGAAACGCGGTCGGCGGCACTGAGCAACTGACGCTTGAGGCCGGCGATCAGGTCGGTCTGGGTGATCACGCCAACCAGTTGCTCGCCGTCGAGCACCGGCAGGCAATGCAGTCCTTGCTCGCACAACAGCGGCAACAGGCGTTCAAGCGGATGCTGGCTGCTGACACTGACAACACGCCGGCTCATCACCTGCTCCATGCGCACCACCTTGCGTCCGAACAGGCCACGCCAGCTGAACTGCCCCCGTTGCATGGCCGGGCCGACCAGGTCGCTGAGGCTGACGATGCCCACCAGCTTGCCCTGCTTGAGCACCGGCAAGGTTTTCAGGTGGTGGCTGGTGAGCATCTTCCAGGCCTGCTCCAGGGTGGTGTCGGGGCCGGCGAACTGCACATCGCGGGACATCACCGAGGCGGCGGTGATGCCACCGAGGCTGCGCTGCAGGGCGTGCTGCTCGGTGGCCAGAATGATGCGTTCCAGCTCGTCGCGGGTGACGTCGACGAATTCGCCCAACTCTTCCAGGGCCTGGTCCAGGTCCGCGCCGCGGATGCCGACCCGCTCGCTGGGCAGCGGGTCGTGGGTGTGGTGCAGGTCTTTGCGCGGCGCCTTGCCTTTGGGGTACTGCACGCCGGTCAGGCGGTTATACAGCACCGCTACCGCCACCAGGATCAGCGCATTGAGCAGCACCGGTTCGAGCAGGTGGTCGCCCATGGCCGTCAGCCCCGAGTCGGCCAGCACCGCACTGACCGCCACACCGCCTCCCGGTGGGTGCAGGCAGCGCAACAGGCACATCACCAGCAGCGAGAGGCCCAGGGCCACGGCGGCGACCCACAGCTCGGCGCCGAAGCCCTCGCGCATGGCCAGGCCCACCGCGCCGGCCAGGGCATAGCTGCCGAGCACCGGCCAGGGCTGGGCCAGCGGCCCGGAATGCACGGCAAACACCAATACCGCCGAAGCGGCCAGCGGGCCGAGCAAGTGCAAGGCGATGCTGGGCCCGTAGGCCAGGCTGGTCAGCCAGCCGGCCAGGAACAGGCCGAGCAACGCACCGATACCGGCACGCAACCATTGTTTGGGGGGGATGTTCAGGGGCGCAGGCAACAGCCGCTGCAGACGACTTTCGGAACGCGAGGCAGACATTTAAGTGATCGTATCGGTATTTTTTTGATTTAAAAGAAAGCCCAGCCGAATTGGCCTGGGCCCTGGAAGGGGCTCCGTCCGTGGAGAGATGGAAACCGCAGGGTTTCTTGAAGGGGATTGTGCCGGGAGGGGGTGGGCTTGGGCCAATTCAAAAAAATGCGGCTGTACTGCAATATTTTTGCAGTGCTGCTACGGGCCTCTTCGCGGGACAAGCCCGCTCCCACAGGATTTCCTCAAATCTCAAGGACACAGGGATACCTGTGGGAGCGGGCTTGTCCCGCGAAAGGGCCAGCGCGGATCAACGCCCCTTGCGCGGCAATTCGATACTCACCCGCAACCCGCCCAAAGGGCTCTCCAGCAAGGCCAGCACCCCACCCCAGGCGTCGACGATATCCCGCACGATCCCCAGCCCCAACCCATGCCCGTCAACCTGCTCATCCAGCCGCGACCCCCGCTCCAGCACCTGCAAGCGCTGGCTTTCAGGAATCCCCGGTCCATCGTCGTCGACCCACACCCGGTAGCCATCTTCAGTGGGCGCAATCCCCAGCCGCACCTCGCTGTCCGCCCACTTGCACGCGTTGTCCAACAGGTTGCCAAGCAGTTCCAGGAAATCCTCGCGATCCCACGGCAGCAGCAGCCCCGGTGGTACATCACGCGTCAGCAGCAGCCCTTCGCCATGGATCATCCCCAGGGTGGCGAGCAGCCCCGGCAACTCGGCGTCACAGTCGAACTGGGCCCCCGGCAGCGCATCACCCGCCAGTCGCGCGCGGTTGAGTTCGCGCGCCAGGCGCTGCTGAATCTGTTCCAGCTGCTCGCGCAGTTGCGTGCGCACTTCCGGCAAGTCCTTGAGGCGCTCGCTGGACGCCAGGCTCAGCAGCACCGCCAGCGGCGTTTTCAACGCATGGCCGAGGTTGCCCAGGGCATTGCGCGAACGGCGCAGGCTGTCTTCGGTATGGCTGAGCAGGTGGTTGATCTGGCCCACCAGCGGCGCCAGCTCGCTGGGCACCTCGGCATCCAGTTGCGAACGCTGGCCCTGCTGCAGCTGGGCGATCTGTTGGCGGGCGCGCTCCAACGGGCGCAGCGAGCGGGTCACGGTGATGCGCTGCAGTACCAGCACCAGCAGCAATGCCACCAGCCCCATTCCCAGGCCGATCTGCTGCAGGCGCCGGAAGCTTTCGCGCACGGGTGAGTAATCCTGCGCCACGCTGATGGTGATGTTCTGGCCCAGGCGTCGATAGTCGGCGCGCAAGGCCAGCAGTTGCTGCCCTTCCGGTCCCAGTTCGTGGCTGTCGGAAAGCCCGGGCGCAGCCGGTTTGGGCATGTCCAGGTCCCACAGCGAACGGGAGCGCCAGGTGCCCTGCTCGAAATCGATGCGGAAGTAGTAGCCCGAGAACGGACGCTGGTAGGCAGCGGAAACGCGTCGCTCATCCAGCTGCAGGCCCGAAGGCCCACGCACCAGGGCCACCAGCAGATTTTCGCTTTCCTTGCGCAGGCCGTTTTCCAGGTAACGCTGCAAGCCGGCTTCGAACAGCCACAGGGTGAGTTGCGCCAGCACCACGCCGACCACCACCAGCACGGCCACCAGGCCCAGGCTCAAGCGTGCCTGGATCGACTTCATCCGACGTTACCGGCGTACAGGTAGCCTTGCCCGCGGCGTGTCTCGATGACACTGCGGCCCAGCTTGCGGCGCAGATGGTTGACATGCACTTCGAGCACATTGGAATCGCGTTCGGTTTCACCGTCGTACAGGTGCTCGGCCAGGTGACTCTTGGAGAGGATCTGCTGCGGGTGCAGCATGAAGTAGCGCAACAGGCGGAACTCGGCAGCAGTCAGCTGGATATCGACACCGTCGCGGCTCACGCACTGGCGGCTTTCATCCAGGTGCAGGCCGGCCGCTTCGAGCGTTGGCTGGTTGGCCAGGCCCCGGGCACGGCGCAACAAGGCCTGGATGCGCAGTTGCAGCTCCTCTGGATGGAACGGTTTGCTCAGGTAGTCGTCGGCCCCGGCCTTCAGGCCCTCGATACGCTCGGCCCACGAGCCGCGCGCGGTGAGGATCAACACCGGGGTAACCAGGCCGGCGGCCCGCCACTGGGTCAGTACGTCAAGGCCCGGCAACCCCGGCAGGCCGAGGTCGAGAATGATCAGGTCGTAGGGCTCGCTCTGGCCCTGGTACACCGCATCACGGCCATCGGCCAGCCAGTCCACCGCATAGCCCTGGCGCTGCAGGCCGGCGATCAGTTCGTCGGCCAGTGGCACGTTGTCTTCGACAAGCAACAGGCGCATTCAGTCGTCTTCCTCGTCTTTGAGCAGGGCGCCGGTGCTGGCATCGAGCTTGATCTCGCGCACCACGCCCTGGGGGGTCAGCAGCTCGACTTCATACTGGTAGCGGTCATCGTCCTGTTCCAGCTCCGCCTCCAGCAAACGCGCCCCGGGGTAACGCCCCAGGGCGGTTTCCAGCAGTTGTTCGAGCGGCAGGATGATGCCTTGCTGGCGTAGCTTGAGCGCTTCGTCCTGGTCCAGGTCGCGGGCCATGGTCAGGGAACAGACGGCCAGCAGCGAAAGCGCCAGGTAACGCGCCGGCCGGGGCAAGTGAATCATCAGCTGTCTCGCGCGTCCTTGAGCACTTCACCGGTCTTGGCGTCCAGGTCGACGTCCCATTCGACGTTCTGCGCGTCGCGCAGCTCGACCTTGTAGATCAAGCGGCCGTATTCGTCTTCCAGCTCGGAATCGGTGACCGTGGCGCCTGGGTGCTTGGCCACGGCGGCGGCCTTGAGCTCATCCAGCGACTTGATGGTCTTGGCGTTGACCAGCTTGACCACTTCATCCGGCTGGACGTCTTTGGCGAATGCCGCGTTGGCGCCCAGGGCAAGGGCGGCGGCAGTGAACAGGGCAGTGATGGTTTTCATGTGTGCTCTCCTGAGGGACGTACAAGTTGTCTACGGGGTTAAGATTACCCAGCGGTCCTTAATTCAACCTGAAAACAGCTGGCGCCATGATAGCGCAGCTTGGGACCGCGTCGCCTTGATCGCCGGCAAGCCGGCTCCCACAAGTTCTGTGCCCTGCGTGGTCGGTGTGGGAGCCGGCTTGCCGGCGATAAGGCCCTCAAACCCCCTATAATGACCCGCCTGTTGCCCGCGAGATCCGTCATGAGCGCCATTCACATCAAATACCCCGCCCTGACCTTCAAGGCCGGCCGCCGCGCCCTGCGCCAGATCCGTGAACGCGGCTTGCGGGCCGAGGACGTCGGAGTATTGCCAGGCGCGGCCGGCGGGCCGAAACCGTTGGGCATCCAGGGCCTGGACCTGGCGCTGTTCGGCGAATGGTTGCCATCGGCACCCCGTCAGCGCGCATTGATCGGCGCCTCGATCGGCTCCTGGCGCTTCGCCAGTGCCTGCCTCGACGACCCGGTGGCGGGCCTCCGCCGGCTGGGTGAGCTGTACACCGAGCAGGATTTTGCCAAGGGTGTAACGCCGACCGAGATCAGCCGCAGTTGCCAGCGCATGCTCGACGACCTGCTGCAAGGCCGCGATGGGCAGATCCTCGCCAACCCGCACTACCGCCTCAATATTCTGGTGGTGAAGAGCCACGGGCAGCTCGCCCATGACCACCGCGGGCGCCTGGGGATGGGCCTGTCGTCGGTCATTGCCAGCAATTTGCTGGGCCGTTCGCGCCTGGCCCGGCATTTCGAACGCATCATCCTGCACGACGAGCGCGCTGCCCCGCCCCTCGACGCCCTTACCGACTTCCCCTCGCGCTGCCTGCCGCTGGACCTGGCCAATCTGCGCCATGGGCTGCTGGCTTCAGGCTCGATCCCGATGGTGATGGAGGGCGTGCGCGACATTCCCGGTGCCGGTGCCGGCACCTACCGCGATGGCGGCTTGCTCGATTACCACCTGGACTTGCCGTACCGCGGCGACGACCTGGTGCTCTACCCGCATTTCACCGACAAAGTGGTGCCCGGCTGGTTCGACAAGGCCCTGCCGTGGCGCAAGGGCGATGCCACGCGCCTGCAGAATGTGCTGTTGATGACCCCCTCGCCGCAGTACCTGGCCGCCCTGCCCTTCGGCAAGCTGCCCGACCGCAACGACTTCAAGCGCTTCATGGGCGACGCGCCGAGCCGCAAGTGCTACTGGTACAAAGCCATTGCCGAAAGCCGGCGCCTGGGCGACGAACTGCTGGAGCTGATTGCCACCGAGCGGCTGCATGAACGCCTGCAAGCCTTGTAGCGGCCATGCTGGTAGACTGCGCGCAACATTGATTCACACAGAGTTATGACAGCGTGGAAATCTTCAAGGAATTTACGTTCGAATCGGCCCACCGCCTGCCCAACGTCGTCGCCGGGCACAAGTGCGGCCGCCTGCACGGTCACTCGTTCAAGGTGGCTCTGCACCTGACCGGGCCGCTCGATCCGCACACTGGCTGGATCCGCGATTTTTCCGAGATCAAGGCGATCTTCAAGCCGATCTACGAGCAGTTGGACCACAACTACCTGAACGACATTCCTGGCCTGGAGAACCCGACCAGCGAAGTCATCGCCAAGTGGATCTGGGAGCAGGTCAAGCCGCTGCTGCCTGAGCTGTCCAAGGTGCGCATCCACGAGACCTGCACCAGCGGGTGCGAATATACCGGCGACTGATTCGGCCTATTCACGGGCCCTATCGCCGGCAAGCCGGCGATAGGGCCAGCCGCCTCACCCCAAGGCCTTCAACCCTGCCCGCCCCCCACGGCATCGCGCAGGAAGCTCGGCGCGATATAACGCTGGTAATGCGCCTCGGAAAGCAGAAAGAACTCGCGATCGATCGCATCGCGCAACTGCGGCAGCTCCCAGTCGCGGAACTCCGGCAGCAACACCATCCCATACGCCTCAAGGTCACGAATCATCCGCGCCCCGCGGGCGATCAGCTGATAGGCCCAGCAATATTCCGACTGCTGCTCGACATAACGGATCGAGCGCTGCTGCAGTTGCTGGCGCAACAGGCCTTTGTCGAACACCTCCAGCTTGGCCATCATCACCTGCGCCAGCAGTTGCTCCAGGCGCAGCCACACGGCGCGCTTCTGCTCGTCGTCGTAACCGTTCCAGTGGATCACTTCATGGTGGAAACGCTTGCAGCCACGGCACACCGTGTCTCCGTACACCGTGGAGCACAGGCCGACGCAAGGGGTCTTGATGGATTGGTTGGACATGAAAAAACAACGGCTTGGCGGTGGAACACGGGCCCATGTTAGCCCTTTGTCTAACCAGGGTCACCCGTTAAAGTCTCGTCCAGCGCCTTACCTTCCGGATTTTTTTGCCGTAGAATCATCCCGCCTTTTCTAAGGCAACAATGTCCGTTGGAAGCTGTTTTCAAAGCGTCACGAGCACAGTTGATCCGGTAGAACGGCGTTGGCCGGGCCATGCACCCCATGCATGCCCCGCCAGCCCTCATCAGCTCCCCGTTCTGCAGGCGTAAAACTTTGAAAGCAGCTTCTGTAAGGATTCTCTGCGACCCTGGCTGGGCGGCCCACAAAGCCGTGATAGCGCATGGGTGCATGGAATGCTGGATGAGCGTCCCGGACTCCCTTTAGGGACCACTGATGAGGGTAATAACTGTGCTTGAAGCCTACCGCAAACACATCGAAGAGCGTGCCACCCTGGGCATCGTGCCCCAGCCGCTGAACGCCGAACAAACTGCAGGCCTGGTCGAGCTGCTGAAAAACCCGCCGGCCGGCGAAGAAGCCTTCCTCGTAGACCTGATCACCAACCGCGTTCCGCCAGGCGTGGACGAAGCTGCCTACGTCAAGGCCGCCTTCCTGTCCGCCGTCGCCAAGGGCGAAGCCAAGTCGCCGCTGATCGACCGCAAGCACGCCGCCGAGCTGCTGGGCACCATGCAAGGCGGCTACAACATCGAGACGCTGGTCGCGCTGCTGGATGACGCCGAACTGGGCGCCGTCGCGGCCGAACAGCTCAAGCACACGCTGCTGATGTTCGACGCCTTCCACGACGTGGCCGAAAAAGCCAAGGCTGGCAACGCCCACGCCCAGGCCGTGCTGGACTCCTGGGCTGCCGGCGAGTGGTTCACCTCGCGTCCGGCCATCGCCGAGAAGTACACCCTGACCGTGTTCAAGGTGCCTGGCGAAACCAACACCGACGACCTGTCGCCTGCTCCGGACGCCTGGTCGCGCCCTGACATCCCGCTGCACGCCCTGGCCATGCTGAAAATGGCCCGTGACGGCATCGAGCCACAGCAGCCAGGTTCGGTTGGCCCGCTGGCCCAGATCGAAGCGGTCAAGGCCAAAGGCTTCCCGGTCGCCTACGTCGGTGACGTGGTCGGTACCGGTTCCTCGCGTAAATCTGCCACCAACTCGGTGCTGTGGTTCTTCGGCGACGACATCCCTTACGTGCCGAACAAGCGCGCCGGTGGCTTCTGCTTCGGCACCAAGATCGCCCCGATCTTCTACAACACCATGGAAGACGCCGGCGCCCTGCCGATCGAATTCGACTGCACCAACCTGGCCATGGGCGACGTCATCGACGTTTACCCGTTCAAAGGTGAAGTGCGCCGTCACGGCAGCGACGAACTGGTTACCAGCTTCCAGCTGAAAACCGAAGTGCTGCTCGACGAAGTCCGCGCTGGCGGCCGTATTCCACTGATCGTCGGCCGTGGCCTGACCGAAAAAGCCCGTGCCGAACTGGGCCTGGGCGCTTCGGACCTGTTCAAGAAGCCAGAGCAGCCTGCCGACAGCGGCAAGGGCTTCACCCTGGCGCAGAAGATGGTCGGCCGTGCCTGCGGTCTGCCAGAAGGCCAGGGCGTGCGCCCAGGTGCCTACTGCGAGCCGAAGATGACCACCGTCGGTTCCCAGGACACCACTGGCCCGATGACTCGTGACGAGCTGAAAGACCTGGCGTGCCTGGGCTTCTCCGCTGACCTGGTCATGCAGTCGTTCTGCCACACCGCGGCCTATCCAAAGCCGATCGACGTCAACACCCACCACACCCTGCCAGACTTCATCCGCACCCGTGGCGGCGTGTCGCTGCGTCCAGGCGACGGCATCATCCACAGCTGGCTGAACCGCATGCTGATGCCTGACACCGTGGGTACCGGTGGCGACTCGCACACCCGCTTCCCGATCGGCATCTCGTTCCCGGCAGGTTCGGGCCTGGTGGCCTTCGCCGCCGCCACCGGCGTCATGCCGCTGGACATGCCAGAATCGATCCTGGTGCGCTTCAAGGGCAAGCTGCAGCCTGGTATCACCCTGCGTGACCTGGTTCATGCCATCCCTTACTACGCCATCCAGAAAGGCCTGCTGACCGTCGAGAAGAAAGGCAAGAAGAACGCCTTCTCCGGCCGCATCCTGGAAATCGAAGGCCTGGACGAACTGACCGTCGAGCAAGCCTTCGAGCTGTCCGACGCCTCGGCCGAGCGTTCCGCTGCAGGTTGCACCATCAAGCTGCCAGAGAAGGCCATCGCCGAGTACCTGACCTCCAACATCACCCTGCTGCGCTGGATGATCGGCGAAGGCTACGGCGATGCACGTACCCTGGAGCGTCGCGCCCAGGCCATGGAAGCCTGGCTGGCCAAGCCTGAGCTG
>Ga0160465_100296_pt1 | contig 30766 bp, 24 predicted proteins | sample HID1971K_E11MG_FD_108209 | JGI IMG/M metagenome (GOLD analysis project Ga0160465, IMG submission 108209) | Enriched millipede-associated microbial communities from UW Madison campus, WI, USA - HID1971K_E11 MG | ecosystem: Host-associated > Arthropoda: Insects > Digestive system > Unclassified ...
GTTAGTGCTTAGGCTTTTGTCTGCATCCCAAAAAATAGACCATGCCGGTTTAATAGCTGAACGTGGAAACAGTACTTGGGCAACAGCATATGAACGGAAGAATATAAAGGGTTCTTTCTGAAGCATATATTAGATGTAATGTCATTTATATTGATTTTTATGAAATAAATGACGACTCAGACTGACATGTGAAAATTTTAATCGAAATTTAAACAGTTTCTAAATATCTATTTAATACAAATTCAGATACTATAACCTGACTTACAAACACTTGAAATCAAGTATTAATTATTTTGAAGGATTTTCGGTAAAAGCATATTATTTGTCTTGGCCAGACGCCCCCCTTCTTTTGGGCAATCAAAAGAAGCAAAATTAGTTCAACGTAGATTTAGTGCTCAGGTCTTATCATGTGTAAATGCGGGACGGAAATTTAATTTGGCACGACACAAAAACCAGGTTATTTAAGCTGCCCCATTAAATTCGGGAAATCGGTTATAATTCCATCTACCCCCAAGCTCTTAAAATAATTAATATCTTTTATGGTATTAACTGTCCAAGGGATAATTTTAATGCCCATTTCATGGCAGCGATCTACCAAACCTTTTCCTACCAATACCGAATAGGGACTATAAATCGTTGGTTTAAAGCCCAATTTTTCTATATAATCTTCGAAAGGTTCTTTCTCATCAATCAATAAAGAGGTTTGGATTTTGGGGTACTTTTCATGCAGATACTGCAAAGTTCTCATATCAAAAGACTGAATAATAACCCGCTTGGAAATCTTTTTGGCATTCACCACATCCATAATCAAATCAACAAATTCGGCTGGTTCAGGATGGAATTCCTTATCTCCGTTTTTAATCGTTTTGGTTTCGATGCTGTACACCGGTTTAGCCAATTTATGTTCTTTTACATAAGCCTCTGCTGCATCAATGGTTTCAGAAAGTAAGGGCTTGTACGCCTTAAATTTCATTTGTCCGGGAAAACGAGCATGAACTTTACTTCCAACATCAAACTTTTTGATTTCATCATAATCCATTTTATAGATGTTGTATTTTTTCTGATCTTTAAAAGTGATGGATTTCCCTTTCGGTGTTAAGGAAATCTCATTATTAAAATAAGGTTCTTGTGATAAAACCACCTGCTTATCTTTTGAAATCACAGCATCCATTTCTAAGGTGGTAACGCCTAAATCCAGGGCCTTTAGCATCCCTTCAATTGTGTTTTCGGGCATTATACCGCGGGCACCAGCTTTTCCCTGCACATCAAATTTCTGTCTTTGTGCAGAAACATTTAAGAATAATAAAATTATGGAAGAAAATAGAAGTAGTTTTTTATACATGAAATTCGTTTTAGGAGTAAACGTAAATTAAGCGATTTAGTTATAAATGAAAAACCAGTAAATGAGATGCTGATGCCTTGGATGCCTAGGTTCGTGTCCTCACGAACCGGGGCAACAGAAACGAGGCAACAAGCAACAACTGCTAACAACAAAAAAGGGCTTCTTTTATAAAAGAGCCCTTTTTTAAGTTTCTATTGCAATCTATCTTTCTGCGGGTACAAATGCCTGAACGATTAAGTTCCAGCTTGCATCAGCAGCTTTTTCATAAATAAAAATATAATTAAAGCTTTCGCGTAAATCTGCCTTGTAATCAATTGTAGCCACACCATAAGTATAAGCTAAATCACTACCTCTCGCTTTATCAACACCTGTAGTTTTTAAACTGATCTTATCAACCATTCCATTATAAAAGGAGAGAATTTTACCTTTACCATTAATGGCTTCATTTCCAGGAAAAAGTAAACGTGCCTCATTGGTTAAGAACCCTCCAAATGCCGCAATTCCATGCGTTTTTAACATGGTGTTTAATGTTTTCTCTGTGGTTAAAATAATATCCCTTCCGGCTTTAATTTCTTTCTCGTTTAAAAATTTCGGGGCAACATGATCTTTTGGTTCAACAAACTGATTGCTAACTTTTGTCAATGGTTTGTTGCTTGATGTTCCTAAATCCATAGCCAATTTCCATTTTCCATTTTCAGCTTTCCAAACAGACAAGTATTGACCATATTTTTTTTCTGATCCACCAACTTCATAAGGTCCTGTTGTAAAACCTAAATCTCCACTGCGGGATACTTTAGCTAAATTTGGCTCCCAGCTTACTTCGTTCATACTTTTTTCCTGGCCAGCATAAAAAGTTTTGGCATTAACAGGATTCGGTCTGAACACCAGGGTATTTGCTGATGAATATTCAAGGTAAGCGTCTTTATCTCCATTTTTAGCAATCGATTTAGCAAATTCCTTTTCTGCATTCACCAAAGACTTGGTTGTTCCATCATTCTTCTGTGCAAACGCACTGAAGGTTAAAAGCAAAGCTATCGCGGTTGAAAATAATTGTTTCATAGTGTATTAAGATTTATATATTTCGACGAATATAAAATTTTCTTTAGTATGTGTTTTTAAAAGTAATTAACAAATAAACATTTTATTTTTCACGGTAAATGGTTTCGAGAACGGTTTGTCCAGCTGCTTTCAAAGTGTTTTTATCAATATTGGCCAAATTATCGAGTTGGGTATGCCAATTGATATAAAAATTACTATCATCATTGTAATGAATAATATCAACGCAAGGTATTCCGGCTTTATTTACCCAAAAATGGTCATCAACCAATTTACCGCTAGGAATATTAACGAAATAAGATGAATAACCAATTTCGTTACCAATACCCCAAACTTTTTTAACAACATCCGGCGCAGATTGACGTGATATTTCATCTTGGGTAAACTGTGCATTTCCACCACCAACCATGTCCAGGTTAATTCCATACATGGCTTTATAACCTGTAGCCATAGCATTTTTAGACCAATATTGAGAACCCAGACACCATGTGGTTTCATCTGGTGTTTCATCGTTTGCCTTACCGTAATCCTCTAAATCCCAAAGCACAAAATCCACCCCTACATTTGGTTGTTTTTGCTGAATTTGACGAGCCATTTCCAGTATTACCGCAACCCCGCTTCCTCCATCATTTGCAGCTTCGAAAGGTTTGGTATGATTGGCAGGATCCGTATCCTGATCTGAAAACGGACGGGCATCCCAATGGGCAGTTATTAACACCCGGTTCTTCTTTTCTGGGTTAAAAGCTGCAATAACGTTCTTCAATTGAAAGCTTTTACCATCATAAGTGGTTGTTTTAGCCCCTTGAATTTTCACATCAGCACCAAAAGATTTAAGTTTCTGAACCAGGTAATCCGCACATTTTTGATGAGCAGCTGTTCCCGGTATCCTTGGCCCGAAATCTACCTGGGTTTTGACATAAGCATAGGCACTATCTGCATTAAACTCAGGAGAAACCAATTTAATTTCCTGCGATACAGCATCATCTGTTTGCTCTGTCGATTTCTTATTATTTTTACAGGCCTGAAAACCGATAACTGCGATTAAAGGCAATATTAAAAGTTTTTTCATTTTCTAATTATAATAGTTAACAGCTAATGGTTGATAGTTAATGGCTTGAGTGCTTAGACATTTTGGCTATTAACCATAGACTATTGACTCCAGACTTAGGACTCGGAACTAAAACCTAAGCCTTACTCCAGGTTGTTCCCTCTTTACCATCCTTAAGCTGGATACCCAATTCCTGCAAACCGATTCTAATTTTATCAGAGGTTGCATAATCTTTATTTTCTTTGGCTTCTTTACGCAATTCGATAACCATCTCTAAAACGCTGTTTAGCTCTGTATTACCCGTATCCTCATCTTTCAATCCCAAAATATCGAAAACGAAATCTTTTATCAGTTTACTTAATTTTTCCAAAGCCTCAGCAGAAATCTTTCCTTTTCCATCATAAACGGTATTAATGATTCTAACCGCTTCAAACAATTCAGCAATCAGCACCGGGCTGTTAAAATCATCATTCATTGCATGAATACAATTCTGTTCTAACGTATTAATGTCGAAATCATTTTGTTCTGATACCGATAATTTATCCAACAGACTAGCCGCAGCCATTAAACGGCGGAAACCTTTTTCAGATGCCTCAAGTGCTTCGTTCGAGAAATCCAAAGTGCTGCGATAATGTGCCTGCAGCATAAAAAACTTAACAGTCATCGGACTATAACCCTTTTTCAAAAGAGGGTGATCTCCGGTAAATAATTCCAGGGGAAGGAAACCATTTCCAGCCGATTTCGACATACGTGTTCCATTAACCGTAAGCATATTGGTGTGCATCCAGTATCTTGCAGGCTGATGATGGCTGCAAGCTTCAGATTGCGCAATTTCGTTGGTATGATGTGTCGCGGCCAAATCCATTCCACCGCCATGAATATCAAATTCAGCACCCAGGTATTTGGCACTCATTGCTGAACATTCGATGTGCCAGCCTGGGAAGCCCATACCCCAAGGCGATTGCCATTGCATTAAAGTTTCAGGTTTGGCTTTTATCCAAAGCGCAAAATCCAACCGTCCACGTTTCTCATCCTGACCATCCAATTCGCGCGTATTGGCCAGCATATCTTCCAGATTTCGGTTTGTTAAAATGGTATAGTTATATGTTTTGCTATATTTTTCTACATCGAAATACACATTACCATCAACCTCATAACCATAATCATTGGCTATGATGATCTTAATCATTTCAATCTGCTCAATGATGTGACCAGTAGCTGTCGGCTCTATACTCGGAGGCAGGGTATTGAACATGCGCATTACATCATGGAAACCCAAAGTATATTTCTGCACAATTTCCATTGGCTCCAGCTGCTCTAATTTCGCACGTTTTGCAAACTTATCGTCACCCTCATCCCTATCACCTTCCAGATGTCCTGCATCTGTGATATTACGCACATAACGAACCTTGAAACCCGAATATTTCAGGTATCTGAAAATCAGATCGAAAGATATAAAAGTCCGACAATTGCCCAAATGCACATCACTATAAACAGTTGGTCCACAAACATACATCCCAACATTGGGTGCATTTAAAGGTTGAAAAAGTTCTTTTTTACGGGAAAGCGTGTTGTAAAGCTGTAAGCCAGTATTCATGCTGCAAATGTAATATTTACTGTTGGAATGTTTTACTTGTATGGTTAATTGTTTAAGCGTATAAATCGGTTAATTGCTTTTTTAAACCTATAGATTTTAAAAACCTATAGGGTTTACACAACACTTATATATGGCTAAGGATATTCACCAATTTACCAAAAGGGTCGCGGGTGTAAAATCGTCTGACGCCCCAAGGTTCATTAACAGGGCCATACTCAATAGGAAATCCGGCATCCTGAACACGTTGCAAAACATTTTCCAGATGCTCCACCTCAATTGATAAATCGGGCGTGGGTGTATCTGATCCACCCTGAGCAGCAAAACTAATTTGGACATCCATTTTTCTATCATTCCCATAAGTTGCAATCCAACCATGATCCATCAATAAATCAAGACCAAGTACATCTTTATAAAAACGTTCTGCTTTCGCTATTTCCTGTGTATCAACATTTAAAACAATTCGTTTCACCATGATAAAAGAATTTTATTTGCCTCTAAATTACATTATTAAACAAAAAATCCTGCGATAAATCACAGGATTTCACCAAGATTAGCTAACAGCTTAATTCTTAAGTTTCGATTTAAAAACCTTTTCCAGTTTCTCTAATTTCGGCAAAATTACCAGGCGACAATAAGGCGCATCTCCATTTTTGTTGTAGTAATTCTGATGATAATTTTCAGCCATATAAAACGGTTTTGCAGCTTCAATCGCAGTCACTACTTTTTTGCCATAAGCATTGGTTTTATTTAACTCCGCCTTATATTTTTCAGCTAAAGCTTTTTGTTCAGGTGTATGATAAAAAACAACGGAACGGTATTGTGTGCCGCTATCTGCACCCTGTCTATTTAAAGTGGTTGGATCATGGCTTTTCCAAAATACCTCCAATAAATCGGAATAGGTAATCCGCATGGGGTTATACGTAATTTCCAAAACTTCTGCATGACCAGTAAGCCCTGTACAAACTTCTTCATAAGTTGGATTAGCCTGTTTACCGCCTTCATAGCCAGATTTCACCGAAACAACACCATTTAGTTTTTGGAAAATGGCTTCTGTACACCAAAAACAACCCATTCCAAAGGTAGCCTTTTGTGTTTTTTTACCTTGTGCATTGGCCTGATTTAATGCCAATACGGATAATAAGATTAAGATTATTTTCATTTATACGTGTTTCTTTAAACACTCTCCTAGCCCTCTCCAAAGGAGACGGGTTGTAAAGCGCATTTTATACTTCCAATTATTTAACTTTCAACTTTGGGCTTTCAACTTTTACCTCAAATATTACGAAATAAAATCATCTAAAGTTTCAAGCTAAACAATAATTGATTTTGCATGACAATTGTCATCTTTGTGGAATCCATCATCACTGTTAATAACTTAAAATATTGGTTATTAATTTTTTAGATACACATTATCAACCGCTACACCACTTATTAACAATTCTTTCTTTAAATTCGTACAACAAAAAAGATAAAAACATGTCTACACCTTATATTCCTTGTTTAGATTTAGGATCTTACATAAATGGCACAGAAGAAGAGCGTAAAAAATTTTCTGACGAGCTTGGCCGGGCCTTTAACGATTCTGGTTTTGTAACCATAACCAACCATGGCTTAAGCCAGGAGCTGATCGATAAACTTTACGAAAACATAAAAGCGGCTTTTGCTTTGCCTTTAGAAACCAAAAGGCAATACGAAAAACCAGAACTTGCAGGACAACGTGGCTACACAAGCGCAGGCAAAGAGACTGCAAAAGGAGCTAAAACACCAGACTTAAAAGAATTCTGGCAAATCGGACAGGAAGTTACCGATGGCGACCCGGTTAAAAATGAATATCCGGATAACGAGGTTTTAGAGGAACTGCCAGAATTTAACAAGGTTACCGGCGAGATATATAAAAAACTGGAAGAAAACGGAACCCATCTTTTACGTGCCATTGCCACCTATTTAGAATTGCCAATAAACTATTTTGATAAACATGTGCACAATGGAAATTCGATTTTGAGGGGTATCCACTACTTCCCTATCGAAAACCCTGAAACCATTCCTGCTGATGCAGTAAGAGCAGGCGCTCATGAAGATATTAATCTGATTACCTTATTGATTGGTGCCAGCGCCGATGGTTTAGAAGTTTTAACCCGCAGCAAGGAATGGCTACCTATTAAAGCTCATCATACCGATATTGTAGTTAACGTTGGTGATATGCTGCAACGTCTAACGAATAATAAATTAAAATCTACAACACATAGAGTGGTAAATCCTCCTAGAGAATTGATGAAAACTTCCCGTTTCTCGGTGCCTTTCTTCTTACATCCGCGCAGTGATATGGATTTAACCAGCTTACCATCAACCATAGATGCTGAACACCCTAAAGCTTATAGCGATATGACTGCAGGCGAATATCTTGATGAAAGATTGAGAGAGATCGGGTTGAAGAAGTAAGTTTGGGGTCTTGAGTTCGGAGTCGGGAGTCCATAGTCTTATAAACAATGGCTTAAAATAAAAACATTCAAGCATCAGTTTTAACTGGTGCTTTTTTAATGAATCATCCCGAAACGACACTAAGAGCCTATTTAAAAATGGATATTTTTCCCGCAGATAAGCGCAGATGATGAAAACCGCAGATCCTCGCAAAACCATATCAGCGAAATTTGCGTGTATTTAATCAGCGAAGATCAACGGGAAAAAAGCATACGTAAAATTATTTTTAAACAGGCTCTAAAAATACCAAGGTGTTCATACTGATGATTTGATTTTAGAATATTAACCACCGAAATACAGATGACATAGAATTAGAATTCATTTTTCTGTATACTTTGTGTTTCCGTGGCAAAAGATTAATTAAAAAATGTATACAACTCATTTAGAGATTTTTGCCCAAATTGATGGGATTGGCGCTGCTTCTGGATTATTTCTTATTGGCGATTTACTCTATATCATTGGTGATAATAGTGGATACTTAAATGTATATAATATCAAGACAAAAGCGCTGAACAAAATCCAGATTTTGTTTAATGACAACCATTCATTAGAGAATATCCCAAAGGCAAACAAACCCGATTTTGAGGTACTTTGTAGCTACAAAAATATCCTGTATATATTGGGTTCTGGCTCTACTTCAAAAAGGAATCTGATGATTGAATATGCTCTTGAAACCAAATCAGTTGTTCAAAAAGACTTATCAAAACTTTACGATCGGTTAAAATCAATTTCTTCAATTGATGATGAAAATTTTAATATCGAAGGCACTATTTTTAATGGTGCTGAATGGTTATTATTTAATCGTGGAAATGGAATTGCAACAAAAAACGGAATATTCAGGATAGGCGAAAAGGATCTGGAAAATGCGGATAAAATCAGGTTTTTCCCTTCATCTCTTCCAAAAATCAACCACGTAGAAGCTTCTTTTACAGATGCCATTCTCTATCAAAATGAAATCTTTTTTATTGCTACAGCAGAAGATACGAAATCAACTTATCATGATGGCGAGGTATTGGGAAGTTTTATTGGCAGCATAAACCTCGAATCCCTAAAAATAAACTTTACACACAAAATTTCTGACAGTCATAAGTTTGAAGGGATTTCATTTTTAAATCAAACCGAAAACAAAATCGAGTTTCTGCTTTGCGAGGATAGGGATACGGAAGAGCTGAACGCCACAGTGTATAAGTTAACTTTAAACTTTAAACCTATAATTGAAATCCAGGACAGAGATTATTATCTTTCGCCATCAAATCTCTTTCAATGAACAAATCCATTTTAATCTTACTCTTCCTTTTCGTTGGAATACAACAAATCAGTTATGCCCAAAAACCAGACATAAAAGATTTGTATTGGGATTATATACAAGTTAGAATGGACACTAATGAAAAAACTGAAGCCATTGAAAAAGCTCTAGTTTTATTAGAGCGAAAATCAGAATTGACAAAAACGCAATTAGGCAATGTGAATTACCACCTCGGGCGTTTGTATGAGGAAAATGGCGAGACGGAAAAAGCAATTCCTTATTATGAAGAAGCTATAAAAATTACTCCTGGATATTATGTTCCATACCGGGCCCTTGGTTTTATCAATTTTAAAAAATGTGAAAAATAAGCAGACAGCTTTACTTTGCTGACCAATCAACAAAGGAGGACTTATATGCAAAAACATTTGAAGGGTATAAAGCAATAAGCTTAAAAACTGCCACATACTTAGAAAAATCTCAAGCATGTGATCCTGATGAGGAAACACTAAATATGATAACAACCCTTTACAAAAACATTAAGAATAATAAAGCCATTAGCACACTTAACAGAAGGCTTAAAGCGTTAAGTTCTGATTGTATAACCTTACTTGATGATTAGTAAAAATGACTTGCAGTGAAAGCGCATATACCTATAAGGTTTTAAAAACTTATAGATCTGCATTAAACCCTACTTCCTCGATTCATCAATAGCCTTGTTGATTACATCCTGAATGCGGCCCCTGATTTTCAGGTTCGATAATTTATCGGTTACGGTTGGGTTAACGCGATTTGAAAGGAAAATATAAACCAAACCACGGGATGGATCTACCCAAACGCAGGTCCCGGTATAACCCGTATGCCCGTAAGTTTGTGGCGATGCTAATTCGGATGGATAATGTTTAGTACTGTCCGGATCCCAGCGATCGAAACCTAAACCCCTGCGGCTAATATTGGATTGTTTTGTGGTAAACATATCTACCGTTTGTGGCTTAAAATATTCTTCACCTCCATAGCTCCCTTTATTTAAAAGCATCTGGTAAAAAATGGCGATATCGTTACTGTTCGCAAATAAACCGGCGTGTCCTGATACACCTCCTGCCAATGCGGCACCCTGATCATGCACATAACCCATCAGCAAGGTTTTCCTGAAAAATTTATCGTCTTCTGTAGGGATAATCTGTTCTGGCTTAAAGCGATTTCTAGGCAGAAAACCAGTGGTTTGCATACCCAATGGTCTATAAAAATTTTCCATCACATATTGGTTTAAAGGTTCCTGGCTAATGTGCTCTACAATATCTTTCATCACATACATACTGATATCGCTATACACATATTGACCACGTGTTTTAATGGGAGAATTGAGCATTTTCGGCCACATAAAATCCTTAAAAAAACCTTTCTTAACATAATAATGATCTGCCACTTTTGTTGGATAAGCAGCTGATGAGTCACGACTGTAATCACCCTCTTTTATATAGTTATGGAAAGGTATGTAAGGAATAAACCCTGCCTGGTGCAACATTACTTCTCGAACCTGGATATTATTCATTGGGGTGGTACGGGCTTTTGGAATATAAGCGCCGATATTGGTATCCAGTTTTAATTTATTTTCTTCAAAAAGACGCATTACGGCAGGGGTTGTTGCCGTAACCTTGGTTACGGATGCCAGATCGAATATATCAGCTACTTTATCAGGAACGCGATCATTATAAGTATGGTTGCCATAAGCCTTATTAAAGATTACTTTTCCATCTTTCGCCACTAAAACCACTAAACCAGGGGTTGCTTTCTGATTAATGGCTTCGGCTGCGATGTCATCGATTTCTCTTAAACTATTCGAATTTAACCCGGCATCTTCAGGAACAGTATATTTCAGCCTGGTTGCGGTGGTTACAAAGCCTGATCCGGCAGTATATTTTGCAGAATAATGGGTTGTGAGTTTATTTGTTGCAGCAATTCCACCAAAAATATATTGTGGAATAACAGCTGCTGCATCCACATTATTTTGAGCTGTCCAAACAATTGGCATTTTTAACAAATCAAATGATTTTAAGCCAATGCCGTTGCCGAAAAATGCAATAATCACTTGTTTGTTTTTGCTGATACTATTAATGAAGTTGATGTATTTTACCTGGTTTACATTTTGATCATCGATAGAGATTAATATGGTATTGAAATATTTCAGATCATCTTCCAAATCGTTTAAATTGACACTATCCCGATAAGAATCTGCAGAAAATGAAGTTATCTTATCGTATTTATTCGCCAAACTATCAAACACCAAACTATATGCGAAACTCAGACTTACTGATGCTACATTTTTTTTATCAAGAGATTTTAATGGAATAGTTTTATCCTGATTATTCAATAAAACCGTAGTTCTGGCTACGGCATCTGTAATGGCCAATTTCTTTTCGTTCACAGCATGTTCCTGTGCACAGGCCATAAGACATAATACATTAAAGAAACCTGCTGCAACCAGGATAAATAATCTACTTTGCTTCATATACTTTTTCTCCATTCAGGTACGTTTTTAAAACTTTGGTTTTTAATATGTTTTGTGGTGTTGATTTTAAAATATCGGTATCTAAAATTACAAAATCGGCAAATTTGCCTGCTTCCAGACTTCCCTTTTCTTTTTCTTCAAAATTGGCTTTAGCCGCCCAGATTGTCATTCCCTTTAATGCCTCTTCTGGTGTTAAAGCATTTTCTTGTTGAAATCTGTCTGCTGGAAAGTCTTTTGCATCCTGACGAACCGTTGCCGCATAAAACGTCAGTAATGGATTAATATTTTCTACCGGAAAATCGGTTCCCAAAGGAATCCAGTCATTTTGTTCTAATAATTGTTTATAGGCATAGGCGCCTTTTAAACGTTCCGCACCCAGCCTCTGCCCTGCCCAGTACATATCTGATGTGGCATGCGTGGGCTGAACCGATGGAATGATGCTTGTTTGTCCAAATAAATCGAAATCCTGGGTATTAACTACCTGGGCATGCTCTATACGCCAGCGTTTGTCATTTTTACCTTTTAAAATTTTGTTGTAGATCTTCAGTATCACCCGATTGGCTGAATCGCCAATGGCATGTGTACACATTTGAAAATTATGCTCATAAATTTTAGCGGCAACTTCTTCAAAATGCTTTTGCTTGCTGAGCAGAAAACCTGTTTTATTAGGCATATCATTATAAGGATGCAATAAACAAGCTCCACGGGAACCTAAAGCTCCGTCAGCATACACTTTAAATGCCCGAACATTTAATCGATCAGTCTTAATCGCACCGCGTTTAAAAAGATAATCATAATTCTGTGGAGCATCTGACAGCATAACATACAGCCGCATTTTCAACTTGTTTTCTTTTTGCAGTTTCTCTATGAAATCTACGGTTTGGAAAGGCAATCCACAATCATCAATAGTTGTTAAACCCGCAGCAAAGCAATTTTGCTGTGCATCCATTAAAATCTTTTCAGCCAGTTTAGCATCGGGTGTCGGGATTTTGCTTTCCACTAAACTAACGGCATTATCTATTAATACACCGGTTAATTTGCCATCTTGAGTAAGCATATCACCACCCGTTAATTTCTGTGCTTGTTTAATCCCCGCATCATCAAATGCTTTTTGGTTCGCTATTGCTGCATGTCCATCAATTCGATTCAAAAATACCGGACGATTTGGAAAAAGCTGATTTAATTTTTCATTCGTTGGGAATGCCCTATCATCCCAATCGTTTTGATCCCAGCCATTACCAATTAACCAGCCATCAGGATGGGTTTTAGCAAAATCTGTTAATCGCTGACAAACTTCTTCCCAGGATTTTGTTTCTCTTAAATCGGCTGTTTGCAGGCTTTGCCCATAGCCGAAAAAATGAGCATGTGCATCTATAAAACCCGGATAAACAACTTTTCCGGCTGCATCAATTTCATCGGCAGCAGTATATTGTTTTTTAATTTCACTGCTTGTACCAAGTGCTAAAATTTTACCGTCTTTAACCACAAAAGCTTCAACCGTATCGAAGTTTGTGTTTACGGTATAAACCCTGGCATTATAAACCATTACATCGACCTGTTTTTTGCCACAAGAAGATAAAGCTACAACAAGAAACAGGGTGTATAAAAACGATTTCATGTCGATAAAGATAGAAAATAGTATTTATTTATGCTCGTCACTCTGAACTTGTTTCAGAGTCTCACCGACATACATGCTGAAATAAATTCAGCGGGACGAATGCTTCATTTTTCCATCAGGATATTCTTAGCAGCCCTTTGCGGTTAAAATCTGTTTTCATCTCGATCAATAACAGTCATTTACATGTTGAGTTTTAAATAAGCCACATTCCTTAAGCTTATTTTATATAATTTAGCGATTCACATTGCCTTTTTCCATGACTGATATTATTCACTTATTACCTGATGCTGTTGCCAATCAAATTGCTGCCGGAGAAGTTGTTCAAAGACCCGCTTCCGCAGTAAAGGAATTACTTGAAAATTCTATTGATGCCGGTGCAGATAAAATTCAATTGGTTATAAAAGATGCTGGAAAAGCATTAATTCAGATTATTGATAATGGCTGTGGCATGAGTATTACTGATGCCAGGATGTGTTTTGAACGTCATGCGACTTCAAAAGTAAAAAAGGCTGAAGATTTATTTGCCATTCGTACAATGGGTTTTCGTGGCGAAGCAATGGCTTCAATTGCCGCAATATCGCAGGTTGAGATGAAAACCCGCAGGCATGAAGATGAAATTGGCACCTGCCTTTGTATTGAAGGGGCACAGGTTGTGTCTCAAGAGCCTGTGGCAACATCACCCGGAACTCAAATCGCGATAAAGAATTTGTTTTTTAACACACCCGCCAGAAGGAATTTCCTCAAAAGCAATCCGGTTGAGATGCGTCATATTATTGATGAATTTCAGCGTGTAGCATTGTCCCATCCAGGAGTATTTTTTAGTCTTCATCATGATGGTGTAGAAATTTTCAATCTCCCGAAAGGCAATTTAAAACAACGACTTGTTCATCTTTTTGGCAACAATTATAATGAACGTCTGGTTCCTGTTGAAGAAGAAACCACCATCATTAACTTAAAAGGATATATCGGAAAACCCAATTTTGCCAAGAAAACCAGGGGTGAACAGTTTTTCTTTGTGAACAATAGATTTATAAAAGATCCCTATTTAAACCATGCGGTAAGTTCGGCTTTTGATGATCTTTTGCCTGATGACAGTTATCCGTTGTATGTTTTGTTCATCGAAATTGATCCGGCAAAAATTGATGTGAATGTTCATCCTACAAAAACAGAAATAAAATACCTGGATGAAAAATCTATTTATGCGATTTTGAAATCTGCTGTAAAACGTTCTATTGGCCGTTACAATATTTCGCCGACATTAGATTTTGATCAGGAAACAGGCTTCAGCAATATGATTTCGCCCAAAGCGGTTGAAGATATTGTTCCGCCAAGTATAAACTTCAATCCCGATTTTAATCCTTTTGCCAGCGAAAGTAACTCGACATCTGGTTATTCATCATCACCAAGAAATTACGATGCAAAACCAAGCGCAAAAAATTGGGGTTCGCTATATGAAATTACCCAACAGCCGGAAGTAGAACAAACTTCATTTTATGCTGAAGATGCAGTTTTAGAGACCAAGCAAAAGCAATATATGCAATTGCACAACCGTTATATTGTGTCGCAGATTAAATCGGGTTTAATGGTTATCGATCAGCAAATGGCGCACGAACGAATCCTTTACGAACGTTTTCTCGTACATCTTGATGATCGAAAAGGTGCATCGCAACAAAGTTTATTCCCTCAAACCATTACATTAAATGCAAACGATTTTGAATTGGCCAAAAGTTTATTGGATGATATTAAGAGTTTGGGCTTTGATGTACGCGAGTTTGGGAAAAACACCCTGGTGGTAGAAGGTATTCCTGTTGATTTAGGGAGCAGCAACATTAATGAAACACAATTGTTTGAACAATTAATAGAGGGATTTAAAAATTCGCAACAGGAACTAAAACTAGGTAAACGCGATAGTTTAGCCAGAAGCCTGGCAAAAAATAGCGCCATTAAAGCTGGTACAACTTTAGCACAAGAAGAAATGAACACCTTAATTGATGAGCTTTTTGCCTGCAAAACTCCTAACTTTAGTGTAAGCGGAAAGCCAGTAATACAAACGATAACTTTGGCCGAACTGGATAAGAAATTTGAGAAATAAGTTAAAAGCTGAAAGATTAAAGTAAAAAGACTAAAGCAGAAAGACTAAAGCAGAAACAAAAATAGTTAAAAGCAGAAAGACTAAAGCCGAAAGCAAAACAAAAAAATAAATGAACAACATACATATACCGCCAGTAGTAAAAAACCTGCTGATTATTAACATCTTATTTTTTTTAGCAACATTATTTTTTCAAGCTAAAGGAATTCGTTTAGAATATACTTTGGGTGCATTCTATTTTGATTCGCCATTATTTAGGCCCTGGCAACCCATAACCTATATGTTTATGCATGGAGGTTGGGCACATATTTTCTTTAACATGTTCGCCTTGTATTCTTTTGGTACTTTGCTTGAAAGCAGATGGGGTGCAAAAAAATTTATTATCTTTTATTTGGTTACCGGTTTAGGTGCTTTGGCACTACAATTGGGTGTCCAGGCCTTAGAAACATACCAGTTGACCGGATATTTAACTAATCCCGGAACCGTTTCAGTAGATTTTGGGACCAGGATGGTTGAAGCCAATGCGAAAGGTCTAAATGATATACAACTTAGAAAGTTAATGGAGATCTATACCACGCCAATGGTTGGTGCTTCGGGCGCTATATTTGGCTTATTGGTCGCATTTGGAATGCTTTATCCAAACGCAGAACTGTTCATTATGTTTGTTCCGGTTCCTGTTAAAGCAAAGTATATTATTCCTTTTTATATTTTGCTTGAATTATTTTTGGGTGTTGGTAAATTTGAAGGGGATTCTGTAGCACATTACGCGCATTTGGGCGGTGCTTTGATAGGCTTTATCCTGGTTAAAATATGGAAAGATAAAAACACAACTTTTTATACTTACTATGAATAACAATATTTTTAGAGATTTAAGTTTTAAAATATTTCGTTCGGGTAACCCATTGTTCTTATACATTGGTGTAAATACCATCCTGTTTTTACTGACTGCAATTGCTGTGGTTTTCATTTTTCTAAGCGGCAATACTTTTGATGTGTATACCTGGATTCGAGAATATATGGGCATTCCTGCTGAAATTGCGCTTTTGCCAAAGCGCTTTTACACAGCGGTTAGCTACATGTTTTTTCATGAGGGATTCTTTCATCTTTTGTTTAACATGCTGGGTTTATTCTGGTTTGGCAATATCTTTATGAACTTTTTAAAGGCCCGGCAGTTTCATTTTGTTTACTTAACAGGAGGTTTAGCAGGTGCTTTATTTTACATTGCCGGATTAAATATTTTTCCTGTTTTTGCCCTTGGATTGTCAGGTGCAACCGTTATTGGATCATCAGCCGCCGTAATGGCGATTATCGTAGCAATAGCAACCCTGGTTCCCAATTATACCCTGTTCTTAATGTTTCTGGGCGAAGTAAAGATCAAATATCTTGCCCTGGCCTATTTTATTTTAGACATTATTGGAATTACTTCATCAAATGCCGGAGGAAGTTTTGCTCATATTGGTGGGGCAGTTCTGGGTTTTGTTTTTATTAAGAGCTTACAAAGCGGAAGAGATTGGAGCAAGATATTTGAGCGTAAGCCCAGATTGAGGGTAATAAGACATGATAAACCCACAAAAAAACCAGATTCCAAAGATGTTTCTCAACAGGAAATTGATGCCATTTTAGATAAAATATCTGAATCTGGGTATGATAAACTAACTGCAAAGGAGAAAGAAAAGTTATTTAAAGCGAGTAAACATTAATGGCTAAAAGAAAATATAATTTCTTTGATAAATTACTATTGCCAATTGCAGTTCTATTGGCTGTTGCTTTATTGCTGGGTACTTTAGCGGGCAGCATGGATCCTCGCAAACATTCCATAATTGCCTTTTTCGGTTTGGCTTACCCCTTTGTATTATTGGCAAATTTATTTTTTTTAGTTTGGTGGTTTATCAGCAAGAAATGGTTTTTTGTTGTACTTACTGTTCTTATAATCGCATTTGGATATAAAACGCTAAGGGCAACCTTAGCGTTTGGAGGAATTGAAGGAAGTAATGAAAAAGCCGAAAACAGCATTAGGATGATGACGTATAACGTTCATAATTTTAAACTATTTGGCGAAGCAAATACAGAATCGGTAAAGGAAAAAATGCTACAGGTGGTTAAAGATCAAAACCCTGATATTGTTTGTTTCCAGGAATTCTATACGCGTTACAGAGGTTCTTTTGATACCGTAGACAGTTTAAAATCTCTTTTAAACACAAAATATTTTTATTTTCTCCCCATTAAAAAAAATGATTACGAGGCAATGGGTCTAGCCATCTTTTCTCGATTTCCGATAAAAGATAAAGGGAATATTCCTTTTGATGACGATTTAGGAGGAAATATGAGCATATACGCTGATTTAGATATTAAAGGAAAAACCTTAAGGGTTTATAATGTTCATTTTCAATCGATCTCTTTTGAGAAACAAGATTATGAATACCTGGATAAGGTGAAGGAAATGAATACTGAGCTACAGCCCTCAAAACGAATCTTAAAAATGTTGAGAAGTGCATTTTTAAAGCGCAGTAGCCAGGTAGACATCATGAAAAAAGAAATGGCAACCTGCAAAACACCATACCTCATTGCTGGCGATTTTAACGATACACCTGCATCTTATGTGGTTACCCAGATTACTGATGGATTAAATAATGCCTTTATCAAAAAAGGTTCGGGTTTGGGTAGAACCTATAATGGCAAATTTCCAAATTTTCAAATCGATTATATTGCTACATCGAAAGATTTGGAAGTGTTGAACTATAAAATCACACAGGCAAAATTATCAGATCATTTTCCTGTGAGAAGTGATTTGAGGTTTAAGCCCTAAATCCCAACCCCTAACCCCCCTAAAGGGGACATTATTTATCGTTTATATCAACCGCATACCGATTTGTGCCCAAAAGCGCCTTGCAAATTTATTACCATACATCAACAATCTGCATCAACTTAATGTCGATATTTGCCTCATAATTGAAACAAAAATATTACAATATGAGTTTAATAGATGCCCTAAACTGGCGTTATGCCGTTAAGAAAATGAATGGTCAACCTGCTGAACAAGAAAAGGTGGATAAAATTATAGCCGCTGCACATTTGGCTCCAACTTCTTCTGGTTTACAACCTTTTAAAGTTATTGTAGTGACCAATCAAGAATTAAAAGAGAAAATTGCACCGATTGCTTTCAATCAATCGCAAGTTATAGATTCATCACACGTATTAATTTTCGCCGCTTTCGAAAACTATTCTGAAGAAGGAATCAATGCGGTTTTCAGCAGAATGAATGCTGAGCGTGGCTTACCAGATTCTGCTACCGATGCCTATAGAAAACAGCTTTTAGGTACAATCTTACCAAAAACAGCTGAAGAAAACTTTAACCACGCTGCCCGTCAGGCCTATATTGGTTTTGGTTTGGCTATTGCTGAAGCTGCCTTACAAAAAATTGATGCAACGCCAATGGAAGGCTTTAATGGCCCTGCTTTAGACCAACTGTTGGGCTTAGATAAACAAGGCCTACGTAGCGTAACGTTATTACCTCTTGGTCACAGAGATGAGGCTGGAGATTGGTTGGTAAAACTTAAAAAAGTTCGTACCCCATTAAACGAATTCTTGATAGAATATAAATAAAGAAATTCGCATCCTGAAGTATAACCTACAAGCCGCTAAATATTTAGCGGCTTGTTTCATTTAAAGCTATTTGTATACATCATTTGATTTTTAGGCATTTGTCATCCTGAGGAACGAAGGATCTCTAAATCGAATACCCAAAAGGGATTCTTTATTGCATTCAAAATGACAAAATAAAGGAAAAAACTACCAACTCTAATAAACATGCCGGTCAACAGGGTTAGTAAATTAAAACAAAAAATCCGCATCCTTTAAATTGCAAACCATTGTTCAACATCTTTCGACAACTTAGTCATCCGATGAATATAGACAATATGCTTATATTCATCGGATGACTTGAAAAAAAATATAAAAATCCGCATCCTTTAAACTTGCAAGCCATTGTTTATCAACATCTTTAAACAAATTAGTCATCCGATGAATATAGACAATATGCTTATATTCATTGGATGACTTGAAAAAAATATAACGAAAAGCTCAACTAACTTACATGCTACAACTGCTTTACATATCGAGCGATTTGTAACCAGATTTTTATGTAAAAAAATGTTAAACATCATTACAACTTAGGCGCTCTATTTATAATTTGGATATATTTACATCCTTAGTATTTAATTTCCTGTTCATGAAGATTTTTAGAATATCGTTTATACTACTTTCTCTTTTATCTATACTAAACCTATCCTCCTCGGCTCAAACCGATACCGTTGGCATAAACACCATAATAAACAAAACCAATAAAGTTTTAAACGACTATCCGGCTGAAAAAATTTATCTGCATTTCGATAAGCCTTATTATGCCGTTGCTGATACGGTTTGGTTTAAGGCCTATATAACCGAAAACCAAAATCTCCTGTCCGGATTAAGCAAAATCGTTTATGTCGATGTCATTAATCAACGCGATTCACTCATTCAAACCCTAAAGCTGCCCGTTGTTGGCGGTATGGCCAATGGTAATTTCCCTTTGGATCAAACCAATTATAAACAAGGAAATTATCACATCAGAGCTTATACCCTATGGATGCTGAACTTTGATAATCCGGCCTATTTTAACAAAACTTTTTATGTTGGCGAAGCGATTGATAAAGAAGTAAAAACACACATTACCTATAAAAATACATCGACAGATAAACTGGAAAAAATTGATGCACGCATTCAATTTAAGGATGCCAATAATAAGCCTTATGCCAATAAAAATGTGAACTGGCAAGTGGTAACCAGCTATACAGTAATTGCTAAAGGCCGGGGAACAACTGATGCGAATGGTTATTTGACTATTGCCATGAGCGCCAATCAAAAAGCCGAGTATCAATTGCAAAAAGGGGAGTTGATTACCAGTATCAATACTACCGACAAGGATATTATCAGCAGTACTTTCCAACTTAAAAATGCCATCGTTAATAAAGATTTCCAATTTTTTCCTGAAGGAGGAAATCTGGTTGCGGGCTTAACCAATAAAATTGCTTTTAAAGCTATAAAAAGCGATGGTTTAGGCATAAATGCAAAAGGAACAGTTACAGATTCTGAAGGTAAACAGGTTGCAACTTTTACGGCCCAGCATTTAGGTATGGGGAGTTTTAATATGCTTGCCGAAGCCGGAAAAACATATAAAGCCAGTGTTACTTTTTCTGATGGATCGACCCAAAATTATAATTTACCTGCTGTTACAGCCTCAGGAATCGGTATAAGTATCGATAATAGTAATGCCGACAATATTGCTGTAAAAATAGCCTCAAACGATGGATTTTTTGAACAAAACAAAGGCAAGAAATTCTATCTGATTGCACAAAGTAAAGGGGTCATCTGCTATGGTGCACAAACAGCTTTATCCAATAAGGAATACAGTACCAGCATATTAAAATCGAAATTTCCTGTAGGTATTGCGCAATTTACCTTATTTGCAGAAAATGGAAAACCACTTAGCGAAAGAATTGTATTTGTACAACATCAGAATAATCTAACCTTAGCCTTAAGTAGTGCGGCGACAACCTATGGCGTTAAGAAAAAAGTAAAAATTAATGTTTCGGCAAAGAAAGATGGAGCTCCTGTGGAAGGCAATTTCTCTGTTGCTGTTGTAGATGAAAATAAGGTTCCTTTTAATGAGGATGCCGCAAGTACAATCTTAACCGGATTATTATTAAATAGTGATGTTAAAGGTTATATCGAAAAACCGAACTATTATTTTAATAATCCCGATGCAAAGAAAAACGCCGAGCTTGATGTGCTTTTACTTACCCAAGGCTACCGCAGCTTTGCTTACACCGATATCCTAAATAACAAATTGCCAAAATTTACCTTTCTGCCCGAACAGGGAATAGAAATTTCAGGAATTTTGAGGATGACAAATGGAATTCCGGTTAGAAAAGGCGCACTATTACTTAGCATTCCAGATAAGCGCTTCAATTTAGAAGGGACAACCGACCCGGTAGGGAACTTTAAATTTTCGAATTTGGTTTTTAATGATTCGTCGAAGGTAACCGTAACGGCAAAGTATAATGTAAACTATAAAAGCATGACTTTGAGTTTAAATGGTTCGCCCATGCCGACTGTTGGCAGAAACTTTAGCGCTGCCGAAGAGGTGTTGAATATTGATAGTGCCTTAACGACTTATCTAGACAACAGCAAAAAACAATATGCTTATTTACACAATTTAAAAGATGTAACCATTAAAGCGGCTTCAATACCAAAGGTTAGCCATAAAGATTACCCCGCCTTATCGGGGCTTGGTCAAATGGCCGATCATGAAATTAGTGGCGATAGACTACAAGGCTGCAACATGATTATCAATTGTTTACAGACCATGATGGCTGGTGTTACCTATGTAGATAATAATTTTTATGTAAGCAGAGATTATAATGCCGGAAATAAAACCCCGATGGGGATTTTCATCAATGGAATGAATGTAGATGTTAATCAGCTTAACGCCTTAGATGCAAATCAAATAGAATCTATAGAAATCTTTTTAAAGGATGAATTGGGTTTGGTAAACAGGGCCAATAATGTTAATGGTGTTATTGTTATTAATCAGAAAAAAGCACCAAAAGGGACCAAAATTTCTAAAAGCCAGTTAATGGATATGTTGCCGAAAGGTTATGAAGTAACATTTTCTCCGCAAGGTTACAGCAAAGAAAAACAATTCTATTCTCCTAAATATGATGTTGCGGCAAATCTCAACCGCAACGATTTACGCACAACCATTTACTGGAATCCAAAAGTTGTAACCGACGCTGCCGGAAATGCTGCTTTCGAGTTCTATAATGCAGATGGCAGAGGGCAATACAAAGTAATTATTGAGGGTATTGATGGAAACGGAAATCTGGGAAGATCAGTTTTTAAATATATGGTGAAATAAGAGAATTTTCAGAATTCCACGCCATCTCTTTTTAGATGTTTTTAACAATAATTCAATATAACAACTTGTTTATTAGTCATTTATATGGTTTTTAAAGATAATTTTACAATTCAAAAAAACACCAGCAACTCATTAAAAAACAAGCTATTACATAAAAAATACGCACACACTCTACAGAAAATGAAGCAGCATTTAGCAAAAAAATTGTTTCTTTAAAAAAGAAAAGTAAATTTGGTATAAGTTATTTACCTTAAAATAAAAAATTATGAGTCAAAGAGATGAACTTATCGAAAAGTACGCAGCAGACCTAAAAGAAAAATGTGGCGTTAAACCCGATATGGATTTATTAACAAAAGTAACCATTGGTTGTGGACCAGCAATTTACAATGCCGATTCATCAGTTGTTTCAGGTACTGATGCAACAGAATTAGAAACTGTAAAACGGGAGTTTTTAATTAAAAAATTAGGCTTAGCAGACAGTAAAGATTTAGATGCTGGCATTGATGCCGTTATAAATCAATACGGACGTTCTAACAGGAATAAATACAGAGCAGTCGTATATTACTTGTTAACTGTCCACTTTAAAAAAGAAAGTGCTTATAGCTAATAAAAAAATAATGATATTAAAAAATGTCAGGTGGTTCATCTGACATTTTTTGTTTGATGTAACTCCCTAAACACAACCCTACCTTCATTTATTAGAGTCAGAATCTATAATAAGCATATTTTCAACCATCTTAGGCATCTAAGAAAACCTTAGACGATGAAGTGGATCGTACTTAGATTTCTTAGGTGGTAAAATAATCAGATAAAGAAAAGGATTTAGAAACTATTAAATTTCTTATTTAAAAAATACCCATCATGCTGTTCCGATTGATCAAGACAGGATGATGATAAAATAAAATCTGTTATTGTACTGTTAAATTTAACTTCTGATAAGTATGTGCGCTAAAATAACCTAATGCATTGTTAGAAATATTCGAAGTTGGGTTTGATGGAGTTGTTCCCTGGTTCGGTCCCCGTTCAGATTGTTGGCTTAATGCATACCAATAGTCAAAAATATTGGAGTCGATACATTCCATTTCCACGCTAATTTTATCACCTGCTTTTAAGCCCTCGTCATTATCATCACCTTCTTCATAATACAATTGGATACTTAATTTATTTCCATTGGTCAGGCGATCATTATTAACGTAGATGCGCTTAGAGAATAGATTATTTACGAACAAATTAAAATGGTAATAGTTTGTTTCCGCTCCCGGATCAACAAGATATGCAGTTGCAACTTTGTATTCATTCCCAAAAAAAGAATTGCTGATCACTCCTACAGAATCCAGTTTAACCCGATTTGGCAGTGTAGAACTGGCCGTGTAGGTTTTATCTTCTACATTAACACTTAAATTATAGGTTACACCCGAAACGCCTCGCATCCTGTTAATGTAAATCCCAGGTTCACGTTCTGTGAAAGTATAATTATTACCCCTATTATCGGTAACCTTAACAATCGCTCCTGATACCGTTGGAAATATATTCAGATCACTATACCCCACCGATTTTGTTATTTTAATTTGCTGATCAGTCAGTTCATTGGTAATGTTCCCCTCAATCACCAATTGAGGTTCTGCATTGTTCGTATCCACATCGATAATTTTTTTGCATGATGTAAAGCATAAACCCATCAAGGAAAAATATATAATCAGTTTCTTCATTTTTTGTTAAAATTTAAAGTTCCAGGTTACCGACGGGATCAATCCAAATAAGGAGGTTTGCTCTGCAACGGTTCTATTTGGATCATTCGGATCATTAATAAACTCAATTGAATATGGGTTTTTTCTTCCCAAAGCATTGTAAACACCAAAGTTCCAACTCGATTGATATTTGCCTCTATTCTTTCCCTCCAATGTTGCACTTAAATCCAGACGCATATTGTAGGGCATTCTACCTGCATTTCGTTGTGTATAATAATAAGTAGTTTGCCCGCCAACAACATATTTCCCTGCCGGAAAGGTAACTGCATTTCCTGTGCTGTAAATGAAACTTGATGAGAAAGTCCATCGTTTATTCAGATTATAAATGCCAACAACAGATAAATCATGCGTACGATCTTGTCTTGCCGGAAAATAATTACCATTGTTTAACTCCACGAATTTTCTTTCTGTTCTGGATAAAGTATAACCCAACCAGCCATTCAATTTTCCGAATTTCTTTTTGAAAAACAATTCCAGTCCATAAGCTCTTCCCGAGCCATACAGCAATTCGGATTCAACATTTGAATTGGCAATTAGCTGAGCCGCATTTTTATAATCAATCTGATTTTGTAACCATTTGTAATAAACTTCTCCAGAGAGCTCATAATTATTTTCATCAAGATTTTTGAAATAGCCCAAAGCAATTTGATCCGCGATTTCTGGCTTGATGTTGTTGCTGCTCAACACATACTGATCTGTTGGAGAACTTGATGTTGCATTGGTTAAAATATGAATGTTCTGTGTATTGCGATTATAAGAGGCTTTAATGGAATTTTCTTCATTAAACAAATAGCTTAACGAAAATCGGGGCTCCAAATTGAAGTAGTTTTTATAAAACTTACCACTTGATATCTCTTCTGTTGAATTAATATTTCCCGCAGCATCGTATGTGCTAAAGTGACCAGGGCCTAATAATGAAAATGCGGCTAAACGTAATCCATACAATAAATTCAACTTCTCTGTAACCGCCCATTCGTCAGAAATATAGGCTGCAGTTTCCAGTCCGTATCGTTTTTCCTGCGTTAAAGGGTTTATCTGTGATTCCTGACTGGTGGTAATATCAATTGGAGAAATGCGGTGATGGGTTGCATTTAATCCAAATCGAAGCAGGTGTTTATTACTGAAATATTGAAAATCTTCCTTAAAATTAAAATCACGAACCAATGAGGTTGCCTTGAAGTTGATTACATCATTAAGCAAGCGCACTGTATAGTTATAGTTATTATAAATTAATGAGGTATTGGAAAATAAACGATCACTAAAAATATGGTTCAAACGGACCGTAGTAGTTACATTACCCCAATTATTCTCAAAAAGATCTTTTACACCAATATTATCCTTACCAAAATAACCTGAAATGTAAATGGTATTCTTATCATTGATTTTATAATTCGCCTTAGCATTGATATCATAAAAATTAAGTGTGCTTCCGTTAATAGAAGAATCTGAAGATGCTCTTAAAAATAAGTCGATATACGTTCTGCGAAAACTGACCATAAAGGAGCCCCTGTCTTTTACAATTGGCCCTTCGGCTTTTAATCTGGAGGCAATTAAACCAATTCCACCTTGAAATTTAAATTCTTTATTATTTCCATCATCCATTTTAACATCCAAAACCGATGATAAACGACCACCATATTGGGCCGGCATTCCGCCTTTATACAAGCTTACATCTTTAATGGCGTCGGCATTAAAAGTAGAGAAAAAACCAAGCAAATGTGATGAATTGTAAACCACAGCTTCATCCAAAATAATTAAGTTTTGATCTGCCGCACCTCCCCGCACATAAAAACCTGTATTTCCTTCCCCTCCCGATTTTACACCCGGCAGCAGTTGGATCGTCTTTAAAACATCTTTTTCACCCAATAAAACCGGAATGGAATTCAGAGATTTCATATCTACCCGTTCCAGCCCCATTTGTGCGCTTTTTACATTTTCATTTTTACGGTTACTTGCACTGATTGTTACTTCGGCTAGATCATTTGCTGTTTTTAACTCTTCATTAAGCTTGGTATCCTTATTCAAATTGATGGTTTTAGTTACCGAAGCGTAGCCTGTATAACTGATTACAACAGTATAATTTCCTTCAATTTGTGTTAAGGCATAATAACCATAAGCGTTGCTTAAAGTGGCTGCTGTTGCTGTGCCTGTAATTTTTACGGTTGCCCCAATTAAGGTTTCACCAGTATTGGCATCCCGGATGGTACCACTTAAGGTATATTTATTTTGAGCAAAAAGAGATGTGCTAAAGCAGAAAAGTAATAATAATGAAAAGTAATATTTTATGGGCATACGGACTATGATCCATTTAAAAGATGGAGTCCCAAATGTACGAATTACAAATTCTTTTAATTAAATGAGTTTGATTGTTATTAATTAACCTATTTAGTATTCTTAATAAGATGCGGTTTAATTGCTTTTCGCCAAATTTCATAGCCGGTAGTATTCATATGTAACCTATCATCTACAAACAATTCGGGTCTCATTTCTCCATCTTTGCTCAACATTAATGGGTAAATATTAATAAATGATGTATTATTTTCATTGGCCAGGAACTTTTGAATCAGGAGGTTTGAGGCTACAGCCTTTTCCATAAATTTACTGCGACTCGGACTTGGTTTTATAGAAACATAGGCTATCGGAACTGTTAGCAACTTTGCCCTTATTGCTTTATACAGATTGATGGTTCTATTTAAAACGGTATCTGGAGTTACGTTTTCATCTGGCAAATCGTTTTCACCAACATACAATACAATTTGTTTTGGTTCATAAGGAAAAACAATATCGTTTAAATAAAAAGTAATATCATTAATTATGGCTCCGCCTATACCTCGATTTAAAACCTTATATTTTGGAAAAGCCTGTGCTAGATTGTCCCATTTTCTGATAGAAGAGCTACCAACAAATAATATTGGATGAACTGGTGGCTTATACATTTCATCATATTTTTTTATCGTTTGCACATCATCCCAAAAACGGGCTTTCGTTTGGGCAATTGATGCTGTTATGATGAATTGAACAAGGAATAAAGCTAAAATATATTTTTTCATAAAAGGATATTCTATAAAACTGATTTCTAAGGTACAAATATTGATCACTTTTATATATTTCAAGTGAGATTAAATAGTCATCCTATGAATATGTACATTTTGCTTTATCATCGGATGACTAATAATCGATTTTTTTAATACGCTTGAATAATTAACATAAATATTAGATTTTCGCCCCTATTTATTAAGGATTTTATTCCATCAGGTAAAAATAAAGCAGTAATTTTGGACTGTACAAATAGCTAAAATCAGCTTAAACAGACTTTTATAATTTTATTCTTTAAAAACATTACAATGGGTTCTGCGGCGGTAGGTTATGGGTTTGATTCAGCATTTATATCCTTTATCTAACAAATGGGTTAATTATCATTGACAAAATATATGAAGTGTCTTATTGCAAAATTATTATTTGGCTTGTTAATTTTAACGGGAAGCCAAAGTTATGCGCAATACAGTAAAAAACAGATTGATAGCCTGTTCGATGCGGCCACCCAAGCAAATGTCATTAAGGTGGACATTAAGATGGCAACTATAGTTTATAATGCATCAAAAGCAATAAACTATGATAAGGGAATGGTGGAGGGGCTTATCCTGTACACAAAAAGCAGTTATGCTGCCGGACAGTATGATAACGCCTTTAAATATATCACGCAGGCGGAAAATGCAGCAATAAAAATAAATGATCCGATTTTGATTTCCGGTATCATTACATATAAAGGTTTGTGTTATTGGAGGCTGGGTTTTTACAAAGAAGCAGAGCAAACCTTAAAGAGTGCCATTCCCATAACCAAAACTATAAATAATAAAGAGGACATGCATCGCTACTTAGCGGGTATTTATACGGACCTGGCCCTGAATTATCAGCATATGGGTAACATAAAGGCAAAAGAATTCTGGGGCAAAAAAAGTTATGCCGAATCTATGCAATTAGAAAAAAGCAGTAAATACTCATGGATTTTTGTGATAGCAACATCTATCAGGGGAAATTCGTTTACCTTACGCAAACAATATGATTCTGCTGAATTCTATTTGAAGAAAGCGCTCATTTTGGCTGATCAATGCACTAATTATCAGGCATTATGGGTTACAAATTCCCAGGCTGGTGATCTTTATTATGCAAAAAAGGAATTTTCCCGCTCAGCGTTTTATTACAAAAAAGCTGTAAATGTGGCTAATCAAATAAAATATGCCAAAGGCTTAAAGGATGCCTATGCTGGATTGGCAAAAGTTTATACTGCTTTAAACAAGCCTACGGAAGCTGCAAAATATTTTGAAAGAAGCAACAAGCTGGGCGATAGTCTTGCCCGGCTTGATAAAGCGGCTATCAAAACTCCCCTTAACTACATTGTTAAATCTAAGGAACAACAATTAACAGCGAACAAAAGCAGGTATTTTCGGATCATACTCTTAATATGCATTTTATTTATCATAGCGGCATGTGCTGTATTTTTTTACCGGCGCAGGCTTAAAAAGGAAATAAAGCTCAGCAAAGAGAAGATGGACGAACTGCTAAGAAAAATGGATCTGGATCAAGACAAGCAATCTCCATCAAAAATAGAAGAGTTAAAAGAGATCGTACAGTTGGCGGTTAACAACAATCCTGCTTTCTTTGCAAAATACAATGAATTTGATCCTGAGTTTAGCAAAAAATTATTAAACATAGCGCCTAATTTGGTTGCAACAGAAATGGAATTTTGTATGCTCTTAAAGTTAAACTTTGAAACCAAAGAAATTGCACGTTATACCAAAATTTCTGTCCGAACAGTGGAAGGGAAAAAACACAGAATAAGAAAAAAATTAAATATACCCTCCAATCAGGACATCAATATCTGGATGAACCATATTTAATCTATCCTGATTCAAATACACCAATAAGAACTATTACCCTCATTTACAACACATTAATCAAGATGCCGTAGATACAGGTAGTTATTAACATTAATAATTCTTTATTTAACTCTTTCCTTTGCACCGCTTTGTAACGAATTTGTCTCAAATACAAAAATCTACAGAAATGCTAAATGTATGAGTTTCGACATATTACGGTTACTTGTTTCTATTCCGATAAGGAATGACAATATAAACAAATTATTTTAACTCTACTTAGAATGAATTTATCTTCAGTAATATTCTTATTAGCTCTATTAATCGGCTCTATTTCCGGTTATGCCCAAAATGTAAAATCTGGAATTGGAACAATAGCTCCAGCACAAACCTTGCATGTAGCAGGGGCTTCTGACAAACCCGGCACTAAAGTTGGCACAACAACCAACGTATATGTAGTTAAACCTACGGTCAGGGTAGATGGGTTAAATAGTACAAACAACGATGCTCATAGCGCTACCGATGGCACAAACTCGCTCAAAAGGGTTTATGCAACTACGGCCAACGGAGACCTGATCCTATTAAAAAGCGCCGTTGAACAGATCACCCCCACTGTTCAGGAATTTAACACCATTTCTTCTCAGACAGCTAGCGCCGTTGCGGGAATCTTAGGCGGTGTAACAGCTGTTTTAATATCCAAAACCTTTACATTAAATCAACCCTCGGTAGTTAATTTTTCTGCTTCGGTTGGCGCTACTCTGCAGACTGGGATAACCGATGGAACCGCCAAGTTATATGGGGCTTATTTTAAGTTTAGTACTGTGCCTGGTAGCAGTGGTGTATCTACCACTGCAAACTTTGGGATCAACCAAAAAACCTATACAAACAAAACCGCTACCGGAGTAATCGATAATTTAATGCTTGCCCCCCGGGCAGATCTTGTACTCCCAGCAGGTACTTATACCGTAAATCTCTACGGTTATATCAATGGGGGACAAACCGTTCTTTTTAGCGCGACTTTTGGCAGTACCAGTGGCGAAAACCTGATCATTACGGCCCACCCACAACAATTTTAATAAATCTAATAATGAAAAAGATAATTATTTCGTCCATATTTACCTTAATGGGTTTTATCACTTATGCTCAAACTCAAACCGGTATCGGCACTGCCGCACCTGCACAAGCGCTGCATGTAACAGCGGGCACTACATCCCCTACTACGCTTAAGACCACCCTAAGCGGCGACCTTATCAAACTGGTAACACCAACCGTACGCATAGATGGCTTAAACAAAACCAATAATACGGTGGCCAACAGTTCGAGTTCGCTGGTGCAGGCTGTAAGTGTTACACAGAATGGAGATTTTATATTAAGCCCCGAATTTGCGGTTCCTCTTGTAGCCGCTACCCTGGGTACGGATATGATTACCACGATTACCTTAAATAATCCTTCAGGCTCTCTATTCGCTTCCACAACACTGAAAAGCTACACTTTTACTTTAGCCCAAACCTCTTTGGTGCATATCCTATCTTCCATAAGTGTTTCGGCATTGAATTCCTCAGACAATATTTTAACAGATAACGCGAACAGGATTTGTGGGGTAGAGTATACGTTTTCGGCGGCTCCCGCGGGAGTTAGTACAAACTCTTATTTTGGTGATGATGGTTACAATTATGCTAATGGGGTTAATTTGGGTTTAAACGGGGTTTCGGGAAAAATGTACGTACAACCCGAAGCCTATATGGTATTACCCAAGGGAACTTATACCCTATTGGTATGGGGCTGGACTTATGTGGAAGAATGGCCTATGCATGCCAGGTTTGGCGAAGCTGCCGATGATATGGTTAGTGTTACTGCATTCCCTTTGTAAAAACAACCGGCTCTGTACACGCATTGATGCCCAGTAAAATTTAAAAAACGAATCGATAATTTAAAGATAATGAAGAATACGATATTATTAATGGTATGCCTGATGGTTTACGGAAAGGCTTTTTCACAGGGCCCTACAGGTATCAATACGATTAGCCCGCAACAAGCATTACAAATCAGCGGAACCCCCTCAACCTCTACACAGATTGGAACCATAGGGAAATACGTAGTTACGCCCACTTTAAGGGTTGAAGGGCTGAATGCGACTAATAATAGCGTGCATCCTGCCGACCCTGCCAACCCCAGTTTTTCAACCCAGCCGGTTTATGCTACATCTACA
>Ga0160465_100297_pt1 | contig 30758 bp, 27 predicted proteins | sample HID1971K_E11MG_FD_108209 | JGI IMG/M metagenome (GOLD analysis project Ga0160465, IMG submission 108209) | Enriched millipede-associated microbial communities from UW Madison campus, WI, USA - HID1971K_E11 MG | ecosystem: Host-associated > Arthropoda: Insects > Digestive system > Unclassified ...
ACTTTATCGTAAATATCCTCGCCGGATTAGCCGCATATAGTTTTTTCCCAAAAAAGCCATCAATCAAATATGAAACCATCAAAACTAATCAATTGTACGCTTTTTAATGATCGAACTCAGGTTTATAGGAATCTGTATTAAAACTTTGTGTTCTTTGCGCCTTCACTTCCCTTCTTCTTTGCGGTTAATTAAGCACTAAACCCCAAAAACCTTCTTCGAATTCTCCGTAGTTACATTCGCAATTTCTTCAACCGAAACACCATAAATTTCTGCCAACTTTTGGGCAATATAAATTAGATAACTGCTTTCGTTGGGTTTACCCCTAAAAGGAACAGGTGCTAAATAAGGTGAATCGGTTTCCAGCACTAGATTTCGCAAAGGAATTTGAGTAAGAACCGCATCTAATCCTGCTTTTTTATAGGTAACTACACCGCCAATCCCCAAATAGAAATTCAGATTTATGGCTTGATTGGCTTGCTCGACATCCCCGGTAAAACAATGGAAAATCCCTCTTAATTTCTCATCCTTTTCACTTTCCAGTACTTCAAAAACTTCATCAAATGCCTCCCGGCAATGAATTACAATTGGCAAGCCCAATTCCTTAGCCCATGCAATCTGTTTATGAAAAGCATCTTGCTGAATGCCTAAAGTTGTTTTATCCCAATATAGATCAATACCAATTTCACCGATTGCATAAATCTTTCTTTCCGAAATACTTTTATAAATTTCATCCAATTGAGCAAGATAATCCGCTTTAACATCGCAAGGATGCAAGCCTGCCATTGCAAAACAATTGTCTGGATATTTATGTACCAAATCGTCAATCATTGCGATTGAAGGCACATCTACGTTGGGCAAAAACAAACGCTTAACATTATTCTCAAAACAACGTTCCATTAATTTGGCCTGCTTTTCAGCATCCTGCTCGTAATATAAATGGGTGTGTGTATCTGTAAAAATCATCCTCTTATAGTATCAGGTATTTAGTACTGAGATTTTTAGATTGAGTTATCCCTTCTCAGTTCTGTCTTTTAGTTTTTTCGACTTTTTAACTTCTGACTCACCGTCTTCAGACTTTTGACTACCTTCCATCTCCTTTTTCAAAAACTTTCCGGTTAAACTTATAGGGTTTTGAATTAAGCCTTCCGGGGTTCCTTCGAATAAAATTCTTCCGCCACCAGCACCACCTTCTTCCCCCAAATCAATCACCCAATCCGCAACTTTAACTACGTCTAAATTATGTTCAATAACCAAAATGGTATTGCCTTTATCTACCAATTCGTTCAATACGCCCAGTAAAACATTGATATCTTCAAAATGCAGCCCTGTTGTAGGCTCATCCAGAATGTAGAAAGTTTTTCCTGTATCTTTTTTAGAAAGTTCTGTTGCCAGTTTTACACGTTGTGCCTCCCCTCCTGATAAAGTTACGGATGATTGTCCAAGTGTGATGTAACCCAAACCTACATCTTTCAATGTTTTGATTTTTCTATAAATAATTGGGATATGCTCAAAAAAAACACAGGCATCTTCGATACTCATATCCAATACATCGCTGATCGATTTTCCACGATAACGAACTTCTAAAGTTTCGCGATTGTATCTCCTGCCGCCACATTCTTCACAAGGAACCTGAACATCCGGCAGGAAATTCATCTCAATTACTTTCATTCCGGCACCCTGACAAGTTTCGCAACGACCGCCTTTTACATTGAATGAAAAACGACCAGGCTTGTAACCCCTGATTTTAGCCTCTGACAATTGAACAAATAAGTTCCTGATATCAGAGAAAACGCCGGTATAAGTGGATGGATTTGAACGTGGTGTTCTTCCAATAGGCGCCTGATCGATTTCAATTACCTTATCTATTTCTTTTAAGCCACTAATTTTCTCGTAAGGAAGTGGAGTTTTCTTTGCTCTAAAAAAATGATGATTTAAAATCGGATACAAAGTTTCGGTAATCAAACTGGATTTACCACTTCCTGAAACCCCGGTAACAGCGATAAATTTGCCCAATGGAAAATCAACCGAAACCTCTTTTAAATTATGTCCGCTTGCTTTGATGATGGATAATTTATGTCCATTGCCTTTTCTACGAACTTTAGGTGTTTCAATACTTTTCTTACCGTTCAGATAATCGGCAGTTAAAGTTTTCGATTTCAGGATATGTTTTGCCGTACCTTCCGCAACGATTTGTCCACCGTGAATTCCGGCTCCAGGGCCAACATCGATCACCCAATCAGCTTCCAAAATCATATCCTTATCATGCTCAACAACCAAAACGGTATTTCCCAGATCCCTAAGATTTTTTAAAGCATTGATCAAACGCTCATTATCCCGTTGGTGGAGACCTATACTTGGCTCATCGAGAATGTACATCACATTCATTAATTGTGAACCAATTTGGGTAGCCAAACGAATACGTTGTGCTTCGCCTCCGGAAAGTGTGCGAGCTGTTCTATCTAAAGTTAAATAAGTTAAACCCACATCTGTTAAGAAACCAATTCTTGCCTTGATCTCTTTTAGAATTTCTTTTGCGATAATATTCTGACGTTCTGAAAGTCGTTCATCAATATTTTCAAACCAGTTTCTGAGATGATTGATATCCATGGACGAAAGGTCGAAGATGTTCATTCCATCAACCTTAAAATGCAGACTTTCTTTCTTTAACCTGGCTCCATTACATTCCGGACAAGTTTTCAGTTTTCGAAAAGCTTCCATATCATCAACCGCACCCTCTCCTCTTTTCTCATTTTGTTCTTCAAGCATTTTAATAATGCCATCGAAAGTGATGTTATAATTTTGAACATTCCATTTGTTATACTCAACGGCTACATTGATTAAATCATGGGAACCGTTTAATATAATATGGATTACCTCGTCGCCCAGTTTTTCGATTGGAGTTGATAAGGAAAAATTATATTTCTTGGCAAGGGCCTTTAAAACCTGGAACATCCAAGTATCCCGATATTCTCCAAGTGGAGCCAAACCTCCATTTAAAATGCTCAGCTTAGGATTTGGTATTACGGATTCCTTATCCACCACGAAAATATAACCCAAACCATCACAACGTTCGCAAGCACCATAAGGCGAGTTGAAAGAGAAACTGTTTGGCTGTGGCTCATCATAAGAAATCCCGGTTGTCGGGCACATCAGGAACTTACTGAAATGGGCAACATTGTTATCCTTATCACTGATCTTAATTACCCCTTTACCCATTTTCATGGCAATTTGCAAGGAATCTAAAAGGCGTTTTTTATCTTTTTCATCAATAATCAAACGATCGATTACAACTTCAATATCATGGATTTTATACCTATCCACCTGCATTTTGGCCGTAATGTCCTTGATTTCTCCGTCAACACGAACCTTAACATAGCCTTGCTTGCGGATTTGTTCAAAAAGCTCCCGATAATGCCCTTTTCTTCCTTTAACAACAGGTGCCAAAATATTTACGGCAATCCCCGAAAATTTATTGAAGATGTTTTGCAGGATCTGGTCTTCACTCATGCGCTCCATCTTCTCGCCAGTATTGTACGAGTAAGCATCGGCAACACGGGCATAAAGCAAACGCATAAAATCGTAAATCTCGGTAATGGTACCCACTGTAGAACGTGGATTTTTGCTCGTGGTTTTTTGCTCAATGGCAATAACCGGACTCAAACCCGAAACCTTATCCACATCCGGACGCTCCATACCGCCCATAAACTGGCGACTATAAGCACTGAATGTTTCCATATACCTGCGCTGACCTTCGGCATAAATGGTATCAAAAGCCAGGGAGGATTTCCCACTACCACTCAAGCCGGTTATAACAACCAATTGGTTACGCGGAAAACTAACATCAATATTTTTTAGATTATGTACTCTGGCACCATAAACTTCTACCTCTTTCTGCTCGCCTAGATCAATAGATTTGTCGCTCATATTTTATTAAAAAATTGGAGAGAATCTGAACCTAAAAAAAGCCAGAATTCCAATCCGCAAAAATGCTAATAATTTTATCAAAAAAGAATTCTAATTCAATCTGCATTAAAGGTTAATTGTCATATTGTCGACTCCTATTTCTAAGGAAACCTGATGACAATCCAAAACGGAAATAAGCATAATGATCCTTAAAATAAATGTTGTAGGGGTCTTCTCCATAATAACCCGCTGTTATCATTAAAAACACATTATTCATAAAGGGAAAACTATAATTAAAATTGATCTCCGAATTTAAACGTTTTTGAATATTGGCTATATCTTTGAATAGAATATGATTTATGGCATAAGAAAACTCTGTATTTAAACGCCAGCTCTCTTTCCCGGTTTTAATCTGAGGTTCATTTTTGGATTTCTTTTCTATCCCATCATATTTTCTCCAGGAGAAATTGTACAATAAACGTGTGAATCCAAAACCTTCGTTAAGCACCAATTCGTAGTTAAACCATTTATACCAGGAAAATCCAACACGATGATTGAAAGAATAGAAACGCTCATCTTTAGGCTTGATCGAAGTTAGATGACCAAAGCGATAAGACAATGTTAAATAATTGGCATTAAAATTTCCGTTTCTGGTGTTGATGCTACCATCGGGATTTACAGCATCCATATCTTGCCCGTTAGAGTGGTGCGTAAAAGCAAGTTCAGCATATTTGTAATTTTCGGGATCAGCATTTAATCGGACATACATCGCTCCTCCCAATCTATAACTCGGTGTTCGAACACCTGCGGAAAATTCCTTACGTACCCGAACGGTTAAATCAGGAATGATTGAGAACGCTATTGGAGATTTATAACTTCCAAAAAGCATATAGATTGCAGTCAATCGACCATTGATTACATATTTTGATGGTGCGGCAATTTCTCCAAGTGGCGAAGTATAAGCCAAATCAGAATTTTCTTTATACAAACCTATATATTGTTTGTTGGCGTACTCCCTCTTTTGAGCTAAAGAATCCTTTGCCACAATGTTTTGGGCGAATAGCCCAAGCACTGACATACAAGAAATTAAAAGCGTTAAAAAAGACTTGACCATGCCTACATTAACATTCGCTAATGAATAACAGTTTTGTTTTTTGAAGAAAAATTAGTTGAAATATTATAAATAGGGGCTTATTCAAAAAACAATTTAACCTGATTTGTTAAAGCGCATCTAATATATATTTTTGTAAATTGCCAAGTACAATTCAGGTAACTTGATGGATATTTATTAGAAAAAGCCAAATATAATAGGTATATAAAAGGGCATTTAATTCATTAATTCTTAATTGAAAAAATTGTGTAAAAGAAAAAAATTAACAAACCTGTTTTAATCATTTCTGAATCTTTTAAATAGATATGGACAATAATGGATTAAATACTTCTAAAGTAATTTTCAAAGCAATTAAATCACTTATAGAAGAAAGTCAGCAACAAGTGGCTATTACTGTAAATGCTACAATTACTACGCTTTATTGGCATGTTGGTAAAAAGATCAACGAAGAAATACTGAAAGATCAACGAGCAGAATATGGAAAACAAATAGTAAATACACTTAGCTCGCAATTAAAAACCGAATTTGGAAGTGGTTGGAGTGAAAAACACCTGAGGCATTGTCTCCGCTTTGCGGAGATAATTACAGATGAAGAAATTGTCTCCTCACTGCGGAGAGAATTAAGTTGGACGCACATTAAAACAATAATTTATTTAGACGATGAATTTAAACGAATGTTTTACATAGAAATGTGTAAAATAGAAAAGTGGAGCACCAGAACACTGCAAGAGCGAATCAACTCCCTACTTTATGAACGTACCACCATCAGTAAAAAACCAACCGAAACAATTAAAAAGGAATTGGCTCAACTTAAAAACACTCAACTAATATCACATGATTTGGTTTTTAGAGATCCCTATTTTTTAGACTTTCTTGGCTTGAAAGACACCTATTCTGAAAAAGATTTAGAAACAGCCATTATAGCCGAATTACAAAGATTTATATCTGAACTTGGAAATGACTTTGCTTTCCTAGCCCGTCAAAAAAGAATCATGATTGATAATAGAGATTATTACATGGATTTACTTTTTTACCATAGAAGATTAAAATGCTTGGTAGTAATAGACCTTAAGATTGGAGAATTTGATGCAGCCTATAAAGGTCAAATGGAATTATACCTAAGCTATCTTGAAAAGCACGAAACTGTTGAGGGAGAAAATAGCCCTATTGGTTTAATTTTATGCACAGGTAAAAATCCAGAACATATAGAATTATTACAATTACAAAGAAGTAATATAAAAGTTGCTGATTATTTTACAATTCTACCTTCAAAAGAAATATTATTAGACAGGCTACATAAAGCCATAAAAATCGCTCAAAACAACATTAAAAACACACAATAAAGTTGCCTTTGAAGAAAAAGAAATGCACTTTAGAGAAAGTTAAATCTTTATAGATTGCATATACCGCGATTATGGATTGAACTGGTTATTATTATTGATGGGTATCCTAATAGAATATTTTAACAATAAAATTGACGATAACATCAACTTAGAGGAATTCTGTGATGTTGGCAATAAAATTGGTTTTAAAAAATCGCAAGAATTATTTGAGCTTAGAAATATTCCTATTGAAGTATCTAACGAAAAGTTCGATGAGGCTGTAAAGTGGCGAAATCAAATTACCGAACAATTGGGACTAATAAATATTGATTAGAATTGTTTTATAGGACAAAAATTCGATGGAATAATCCACACATCAGGTTCAAGATGGAAAAATTATATCTGAACAGTTTTTTTTCTAAATTTGAACAAACAACATATCATTCATTTAAAAATAACAAAATGGCAACGATTAACCCTTATTTAACTTTTAATGGTAATTGCGAAGAAGCATTTACATTTTATAAATCAGTTTTTGGTGGAGAATTTCCATACATCGGGAAATTTAAAGACATGCCACCCGCTGAAGGTTCTGCTCCAATGCCTGAGAGTGAAGGCGAAAAAATCATGCATGTATCCCTTCCGATAAGCAAGGAAACTATCTTAATGGGAAGCGACAGCTCTGAAGCATATGGACAAGCTACAATTATTGGCAACAACTTCTCTATCTCCATTAACACAGACAGCACCGAAGAGGCTGATAGACTGTTTAATGGACTATCGGCTGGTGGAACTGTAACCATGCCTATGAACAAAACTTTTTGGGGCGCTTATTTCGGTATGTTTACTGATAAATTCGGAATTAACTGGATGATCAACTTTGACGAAGTACAAAAATAATTTCAAAAAGAGATCGAATTAAAAAACTTCACATGAGGCAAAGTCGAGGCATTTCATAGCCGGGCTTTGCTTTTTTAGTATAAATTTTATTAAACTGTTTGTTATTTTTACATTATCGTTAAAATAGCCTTAATATTATAATCTGTTCCTGAATTTGCATGAAAAACATAGATAAAGAAAGTTTAGAGAATGCTTACCGTTTGTTTGAATCAGATGATATCAGTAAAATTGAAGTAGGTTCAACCAAAGGCTTAAAGCAAATACACAATTACTTATTCAAAGGGCTTTATGATTTTGCTGGAAAGGTACGCACGAAAAACATATCGAAAGGCGGTTTTAGATTTGCAACAGCTTTATATTTAAATGAAATATTAGAAAAAATTGAACAAATGCCAGAAAGTAATTTCGACGAAATTATTGCCAAATATGTGGAGATGAATATTGCTCACCCTTTTATGGAAGGAAATGGCAGAACCATGCGAATATGGCTAGATTTGATTTTAAAAAACAAACTGAAAAAACTTGTTAATTGGCAATTTGTAGATAAAACATTGTACTTACAAAGCATGGAAAGAAGTCCGATTAACGATTTAGAGTTAAGAACTTTATTGTATGCCAATTTAACTGAAGAAATAGATAATAGAGAAGTTATTTTTAAGGGTATAGAGCAATCTTATTATTACGAAGGATATAAAAAAGAAGATTAATTAAATAGTCTTTAATGCTATCATCTTACCACTCTATCGTTGTCCCATTTTCTGTGGGGTGCCCTGTGCAAACCAAAACCCGACCTTTAGCCAGTTCATCATCCGTTAAAACCTCATTATAATCCATCCGAACCCCGCCCTTTGTACAAGTAGCAACACAAGTGCTGCACATACCGGAATGACAGCTATAGGGAAGTTTTATTTTATGTTCAAGCGCAACATCTAAAATTCTCTTTGGATAAGGAATATCAAGATTATAAGTTTTCCCCTCAAAATTCAGGATCACAGAATAAGTATTTTTATCTACAACTTTCTCTGTTGTTGCATCATCTTCATCCATTTCATCCTCAGGAAGCACAAAAGTTTCACGCTTAATCTGTTGGATATCGAAACCACTGCCCAATAAAGTTATGCGACATAAATCCATGTAGATAATTGGTCCACAGGTATAAAATAATGCTTCGTTTCTTTCAAAATGTAAATGTTCTTTCAGCAATCTCTCAATATAAAACTTATTTAACCTGGCGGTCATTAGGTTTTTGCTGTTGCTGAAAACATAAATTATTTTTAACCGATCCGGATAATTGCGCTGCCACTCATTTAAGTCATCGTAGAATAATGTTTCTGCAATAGATCGATTGCTGTAAACAAGCGTAATTTGAGATTTATTTTCGGTAACCAGAGCCGTTTTCAAAATAGAAAATAACGGCGTAATCCCAACCCCTGCAGCGAAAAGGAAAACATCTCTTTCCAGGTTTTCATCTGGCAGGTAACTGAACTTTCCTTGTGGCTCTTGTGCCAAAAGCACATCACCTGCAACAGTTTTATGATGTAGAAATCTGGAAATCTCACCATTCTCTACACGCTTAACCGTTATGGATAAAGGTTCATCAAGGTCAGGAGAACTGTTAAATGAATAAGATCGCCTAATCTCTTTTTCTTTAACATGGAAAATCAATGATACAAACTGACCAGCCAAATACTTTGGGTAAAGTTCATCAACGGGTTCAAATTGAAAGGTAACATTATCCCCAGGTTGATTTATGATTTTATTTATTCGGAGTTTGAACATGCAGATACAAAGAAAGGTATTTGAGTTTAAAGCTGAAAGCCCCATTAGCTATTAAAAGCCCCTTTAGGGGTTTGGGATAGGGATTTGGGTAAAAAAAAACGTCCCAAATTAACCGGGACGCCTTACCAAATGCTTTGTCTTTATTTTGTTATTCAACGTTGTATGCCAGCAACGCTTTCGATTTCTTGTATCCGTAACGTACAGGATGCTCCATGATCTGTTTCATAGAAATTAACTTGTAAACGTAACCTCCGGTTTCCCTGTTTAGTTTCATTTTATAGTAATTATCCTGATTTTGATTATTGATCTGTTTGCGTAAACGGCCATCGCCAACATTGTATGCCGCAGCAACCAATGTCCAGCTTTCTAAACCTTTATACATTTCTTTAATGTATTTACAGGCTGCGATGGTAGATTTACGCAAATTTTGGCGTTCATCTGTTTCTCCATTAACCCTTAAACCATACATACGAGCAGTACCCGGCATAAATTGCCAAATTCCGGCGGCACCTTTCGGAGAAATTCCGCTTTGCATACCAGATTCTACCAAGGCAACATATTTAAAATCGTTAGGGATTCCATAAGCGGCCAGAATCGGTTCAATTACCGGAAACCATTCTGCTGCTTTTCTATGCAAACGATGTGTTTGCATATTATTATAACTGTGTGCTGAAAGGATTTTTTTCATTTTGCGTTCTACCTTTTTATCGCCTAATGGCAAGGTTTCTTTGGCAAAATTTAACTGGGCCATTAAAGATTCAGGTTCTTTTTTTGGTGTTTCAGTTTTGGGTATTGTAGTGTTTAATTTTTCTTCTTTTAAAAGACTCTTTTCTGCTAAGGGCATTTGGTAAGTGAACACTTTTGCCATAATAAATAATGCTGACACTATTACAAATGGTACGATGTGTTTCTTTAACATTTTCCTCCTTTTTTTGGTGAACTTATATAAAAACGCTGGCAAAGATAAAAAATAATAATCAGATTATCAAATAGTTACAAAATTAAGCTCCAAAATCAAGGCTTAAGATGTCTTAAAGGCCGATTTTATTTTTTGTTTTTTGCTCTAAATTTTCTAATTTGGAAGCTGTTTTTTCATCAAAAATTTTGACGCTCAAAATTGTAAAACCGAGCTATTTTAGCTAAATTTGCAGCCCGCATTTTCGGATGTGGTTAAAAGCGTATCATGATAAATAAAAACAATAGGAACAGTCGGGATGACAAGTCCAAGCCGGGCAGCCGGAAAACAGAAGGCAGAAGTAACTCTGCTGGGTCTGACAGAAAAAGATCAGACGACAAAGAAAACAAATTCAAAAAATCATCCGATTCAAAAGAAGGCTTCAAGCCCAGAACCTCAAACAGTAAAGATTTCAAGTCAAAATCTTTCGGCGACAAAAAAGATTTCAGACCAAGAACAGGCGATCGCGATTTCAAATCGAAAGACGGGGAATCAAAAGGATTCAAATTTGGCGATCGTGAATTCAAATCAAAAGATTCTAATACAAGATCTGAAGACCGTAATTTCAAACCTAGAACGGGTGGTGATAGAGACTTCAAATCAAGAGAAGGCGGACCAAGAGATTATAAGCCAAGGACTGGTGATCGAGATTTCAAATCAAGAGATGCCGGATCGAGAGATTACAAGCCTAGAACTGGCGACCGTGATTTCAGGTCAAAAGATAGCGGGTCAAGAGATTACAAACCAAGAACCGGTGATAGAGACTTTAAGTCCAAAGAAGGTGGCTATAAAGATTTTAAATCAAGAGGTGGTAAATCTGATGATTTCAAACCAAGTGCCGGAAGTTCAAGAGATGTAAAGCCCAGAGAAGGTGCTGATTCAAGACCGTTTAGAAAACGCGAGGAAAATCAACCCAGAGATACAGAGTTTAACCGCGAGGAAAGAACCGTTGTTAGACCTGGTCGTAAAACAAATGAAGATAAAGGTTTAATCCGCCTAAACAGATATATTTCTAATGCGGGCATTTGTTCTCGTCGCAAGGCAGATGAATTAATTGCTGCTGGCATTATCACCGTAAACGGCGAGGCCATAACTGAATTAGGTCATAAAGTTGATCCGGCTAAAGATCAGGTTCGTTATAATGGCGAATTGCTTAAACGTGAAAAGAAAATTTACGTATTGCTTAACAAGCCCAAAGATTATATTACAACCACAGACGATCCACAAGAACGCCGTACAGTAATGCAATTGGTGGATAAGGCGAGTCGTGAACGTATTTACCCGGTTGGTCGCTTAGACCGCAACACAACAGGTTTGTTATTGATGACAAATGATGGTGACCTGGCTGATAAATTATCACACCCTAAAAACGGAATTACCAAAATCTACAATGTTGAGTTGGATAAATCTTTATCTCAAGGTGATTTGAACAAAATTGCTTTCGGTTTAGAGTTGGAAGATGGCTTGATCAAACCTGATAACATCTCTTACGTTGCAGGTGGAACGAAAAAAGAAATCGGCATCCAAATTCACAGCGGAAAAAACAGAATTGTTCGTCGTATTTTCGAACATTTAGGTTATAACGTTGAAAAACTGGATCGTGTAGTTTATGGCAATCTAACCAAGAAAGATTTGCCACGAGGCAGATGGCGCTATCTTGAAGAACACGAATTGATTCAGATAAAACATTTAATAAAATAACATACAAGGCAATCGAAAGGTTGCCTTTTTTGCTTTTAGTGGTTTTGCCACGGAAACACAAAATAGCACAGAAAACATATTGTTAATTATCTAAGTTGCTCATTCTGCCCTTAGAGTTATGAAAGGCTCTAAGGATTCTATAATAGATCAAAGAACCTCCAATTCTTCTAAGCATAGATGAGAACATATTGTCATCCTTGAGGAACGAAGGATCCCTTTAGTGAGATTCTTCAAACGTTCAGAACGACAAAATAAACTTGAAAAATTGTCATTGGCAATTTATTTCAACATCTTTCTTACCAAACAGACCCTGATCCCAGTAATCGGGACATGGTGACGGCAAGTAATTGTGATTACCTAAGTTTTTCCCATATTTGTTTAAATCAAAATCATTTTCATGAAAAAGTACAACTCCCTATTTTTATTGCTGTTCCTCTCAACTTTTGCCTTTGCTCAACAGGTAAGCTATAATCTTTTAATTGGCACTTATACCAACACAGGAAAAAGCGAAGGCATCTATACTTATAATTTTAATACTTTAACCGCAGCAAGCACTTTAAAGAACATTGTTAAAAATGTAGCGAATCCCAGTTATCTGGCCGTTTCACCTAATGGGAAATTTGTTTATTCTGTTAATGAAACTGGCAACACCAGTACAGTCAGTTCATTTAAGTACAACTCAGCAACCGCTGAACTTACATTTCTAAACAAAGTTGAAAGTGAAGGGGCTGATCCTTGTCATATTTCTGTGGATAACAAAAATGTAATTGTTGCCAATTACAGTGGAGGAAGTTTAGCTGTTTTTATGCGTAAAGAAGATGGCTCATTAACAAATGCCGCACAGGTGATACAACATAGCGGAAAAAGTATTGATCCTAAAGGCAGGCAAAAAAGTGCCCACGCTCACATGGTTCAATTCAGCCCAGATCATAAATATTTAATTTGTACTGATTTAGGCGAAGATCAAATTTACATTTACAATTATAACCCAACAAGTAAAGAAAGGATCCTGACCATTAAAAATGTATTAAAAACCAATGCAGGTACGGGGCCCAGACACATTACTTTTAGTCCGAATGGTAAGTTTGCCTATCTGGCACATGAATTTAATGGCAGTATAACGGCCTTTGCTTATTCTAATGGAAACCTAAAAAAAATCCAGGAAATTGGTACAACTCCTAAAAACTTTGAGGGCAAAATTGATGGTGCCGATATTCATGTTTCTGCTGATGGCAAATTTCTTTACGAAACCAATCGTGGTGATGCCAATAGCATTTCTGTTTTCTCTATCCTACCTACTGGAATATTAAGATTTGTTGAGCGAGTGCCTACTCTAGGCAAAGGTCCGAGAAACTTCTCTATCGACCCGAGCGGAAAATATCTATTGGTTGCCCATCAGTACACTAATGATGTGGTTATTTTTAAACGCGATAAAATATCAGGCAAATTAACCGATAGTGGAAAAAGGATTGAAGTTGGCGCACCAGTTTGTTTGGTATTTAGTAAATAAATTTAAAAACGCATGCTATGGAAAATTTCGATTGGACAAAATTCACGATAAAAATAGCCATCAAAGCTAAGCTTGATGATATTTATAATGCCTGGACAAGAGCATCAGAAATTGAAAAATGGTTTTTAAGCGATGCAGAGTTTTCAGACGAAAACAATATTTTGCTCCATAAAGATCGAAATGTGCTAAAAGGCGATAAATATAAATGGAGCTGGTATTTGTATGATGATATTGAATACGGAACAATAACCGATGCCAATGGCAAAGATTTCATACAGTTTACTTTTGCCGGAGTCTGCTTAGTGGACATTAAACTTAGGGAAGAATTTGAATATGTTATTGTAGAACTTACCCAGAAAAACATTCCAACAGATGACAACTCAAAGAAAAACATCCGTCTGGGTTGCCACGAAGGGTGGTCATTTTATATGCTTAATTTAAAATCTGTTTTTGAAGGCGGTTTAGACTTAAGAAATAAAGACAGCAGGTTTAAACCGATGATGAATAATTAACAAATGAGCCAAGGAAATAAGACTCAAGAAATTAACAAAAATGGCTTTTCGATTATTGAAAACATTTATAGACCTGAAGAAATAAATAGAATTATTGATGCAATTGACCTAGTTGATTCAACCAAACAAACTTTTAGAAAATCTACGGATCTATTTGCAATAAGACAGTTTTTAAAAGAAGTTCCTGGAGTCGTCAATCTAATTTTTAATGATAGACTAAAAGAACTTATATCAAAGATTTTTGGAGAAACATATTTTATTGTCAAATCTATTTATTTTGATAAACCAGAGACCTCCAATTGGTTTGTATCTTATCATCAGGATTTAACCATTTCAGTTGATAAAAAAATTGAAATTGATGGTTTTGGTCCTTATACAAATAAACATGACCAATTTGCCGTTCAGCCACCCTTAAACATTTTGGAGCATAATTTCACCATTCGAATTCATCTGGATGACACCAATGAATATAATGGTGCCTTAAAGGTTATTCCAAATTCCCATAGCAAAGGCATTTATCGCCCAGAAAACATTAACTGGGATACTGAAAAAGAAATTAGCTGTAACGTATCTAAAGGTGGAATAATGATTATGAAACCTTTGATCCTACATAGCTCAGGTAGAACAACGAACAATAAGAAAAGAAGGGTAATTCATTTAGAATTCAGCAACCAGCAGCTTCCTAAAGAATTGCATTGGTCAGAATATTTAAAATATAACTAGCAAAAAAGACCTATCCCAAAACAGGTCTTTCCTATTTTATCTACGCCGATTCAGCTACCCTCGCTACCTGGCGATAAGGGAATTCGTTAAATATGTGTCTACGAGCAAAACGACCTGGAGAATCTGCATTGACCAACTTTATATAGATAGCTTTTGGAACATCGAAATATTCGTAGGCACTTCCATCAAAAAAGGTAATATTTAAAACCTGCTGTTTATACTCAAAATCTGAAATATTAGATGTTGTGGTGGTCTGTGTATACATTTCTATGTTTTGCTCACGCGTTTCTGGTGAAACACTTACTAAGAAATGATAAGCTTCAATAATATCCTTACTTCTGGCTTCTGCTACTAATTTCTCTTCTTCGTTATGCTCAAATTTATCAGGATGGCAATCTTTCATCAATGTACGATACACTGTTTTAAGCTCTTTCAATTCGGCATTCTTATCTACGTTCAAAAGCTTTCTGTAATCAACTATTTTTTTCATCCTGTATTTTTTTTTAATGGCCGCAAAGATACGATTATAATGGTTTGATTTTGAGAAAGTTTTATTTTGATAAATATAACTTGCGAAGTTTCAATGGGCAAAGCGATGGGGAACTTCGAAAGTTTTTAAAGAACCGATAGACTGACGAAGTTTGCCAGTCCAAAACCCAACAAAACTTCGTAAGTCAATTGATGCAGATTCCTGAGTTTTATAAACCGTATTGCAGCGGTATACTTTTTGTTTTTTAGAGTTACTAACTCTCTTAAGCATTTTGCCGGTTAGAGTTAGAACTCTAGCAAAAAGATATAGCGGAAAGACGGACTGCTTTAACCGATAAACACTACAGTACCTTTTCTAATTATTGAAATAAAACAATAAGTCATCGGATGAATATTTGCATTATACTGATATTCATCCGATGACTAACAAGGTGAAATTATTTCGGCAAGCCATTTTCTGGCTTCAGCTCTTCTAATATCGGTGTTAAAATAGATTTTACCGATTTATGCATTACATCATTCTTCTGTTCGAAAATTACAATGTCATTTTTACCTGCGTTTAACCAGCAACCCGGAACATAAAGCGTTTGCTGAGGGCCAACACTCCAATAGCGGCCAATATTGATTCCATTAATAAACACAATACCCTTGCCCCAATCACGCATATCTAAAAAGGTATCGCCAGTTTTGCTTAGACTAAAACTACCTTGATAAACTGCAGGTTTACCAGCTACGGCTGTATTTTTCTTTTCAGCCAAATTTGGTACAATATCCATAGGCAATTTATACATATCCCAATTACCTGTAATGGTTTGTCCGTTGATGATTACCGGCGAGATAATGCCTTTGGTGCTGTTGATAATTTTAGCGCCATAATTTATACGCCCCATATTTTCGACAATAATATCCAGTGTTGCATTGAACGGAATATCAATATCGCAATCGTATTTTTTATAATAACTGTTTAATTCGGCAACCTTAGTTCCATTAACATAAACGATGGCATAATCGCGAAGCCCGGCCAGTTCCAACTTGCCACTTATCGGCTGATTGAATTTCTTACTGTACCAAACGTAACCATGTCCCTGGTTTAATTCTTCAAAAGTTAATGGTTTATCATCGTTTACAGGTTCGATTTTATTTTTGATGTCTTCTAAATCTACAGCTTTGGTTAAAGCAATATTTGCAATGGCAATAACAGGAATTTTAGCGGGAACTGCCGGGGTCTTTGCTGTTTTTAACATAGCCCTTAATGTATCGTACTTTTGAGTCGCCCAACCCGCCTCACTTATTGGGGCATCGTAATCGTAACTGGTTAAATCTGGTTGAATATCACGTTTATTATCATAATTGGCACCTGATGTAAAACCAAAATTTGTACCACCATGAACCATATAGTAGTTGAACGACACACCTGCATCCAAGTATTTTTGGGTCTGTTTTGCTGTGTTTTTGTATGATACTTTAGGAAAAGGCTCTGCCCAATGATCTAACCATCCTGGATAAAATTCAGCAACCATGTAAGGTCCTTTGCCCCCATTAAATTTATTCACCACCTCTTTTAGTTTAGCAACATCATCTTCACCATTAGCTGTTGGTAGGGCACCTGGCAATGCTCCTCCTTCGAAAAGCCAACTGCCATCGGATGTAAAAAATGGCACATTAAAACCAACATCTTTTAATTGCTGGAATACGGCTGCACTATATTTTTTGTGATCTTCTAAAGAAATATCTTTGCGCTGGGAAACATATGAACCAAACTCATTTTCGCCTTGCACCATTATAATCGGACCGCCATTGCTTACCAACAGGTTTTTAACCTGTCCATACAAGGCTGTAAAATAAGCTTTTGTAGCAGCAAGATACTGTGGATTATTTCCCCTAATAACCATTCCCGGAACTTTTTGTAAAAACCACGGATAGCCTCCAAACTCCCATTCAGCACACACATATGGGCCTGGACGAAGTATGACAAATAAGCCCTCTTCCTGGGCTATTTTGATGTATTCGGCAACATCTTTATTACCAGATTTAAAATCCCACACACCAGGAGCTGTTTCGTGATAATTCCAGAAAACATAAGTAGCCACGGCATTTAAACCCATCGCTTTCATCATTTTTAAACGATGGCGCCAATAAGGTTTCGGGATGCGCGAATAGTGCATTTCGCCACTATGAATCTGCACTGGTTTTCCATCCAAAAGGAAGTTACCATCGGCAATGGTGAATGTGTGTTTTACTGTTTTGGTTTGCGCGGTTGAATCTACTGCTAAGCCAAGCAGTAACAATAAGGTAAAGATTTTGGTTTTCATTTGTGTTTAATTAATTCAAAAAGGTCTCGTTTTCTCTCAAGAAAAATTTGAGATATCATGAACATATTTTTTCAAAAAAAATAAAATTTAGAATTGTCTTCTCAAAAACCACTAAACTTCTTCCCTTTTCTAAGAAAAAACTTCGTTCGCAAGTCAAACGTTTGATTGCGCTCAACTTTACAGAAACAAAGATTTTCTCTTTCAATTATATGTTCAAACCTTTAAATATAAGCGATTAAGCCACAAAAAAGCAAGAATTAATATTTTGTTTGTAAAGAATTTTCGATTACTTCTTTATAAAAACTGATGTAAGAAGGCAGAATTTTTTTCAAATCAAAATCTCCTGCTCTTTTATACGCATTTTCTTTAAATTGTTTCAAGACTGCATCATCCTTTAATATTTCTATAGCATGGGCAGCCATACTGTCTACATCGCCAACATCATCCAAAAATCCGCAATAACCATTGATGTTCAGCTCTGGTAATCCACCGGCATTAGAAGATATAACCGGAACCTTGCAGGCCATGGCTTCCAATGCAGCCAGTCCAAAGCTTTCCGATTCTGAAGGAATTAAGAACAGATCAGAAACTGAAAGAATCTCTTCAATTGCATCTTGTTTACCTAAAAAGCGAACGTTTTCACAGATACCCAAAGAGCGACACAATTGCTCATCATAAGCACGTTCAGGGCCATCGCCAACCATAAGTAATTTTGATGGGATTACAGCCTGAACTTTCTCGAAAACCCGGATTACATCGGCTGTTCGTTTTACTTTCCTGAAATTACTCGTGTGAATTAAAATACGTTCGTTATTGGGTGCAATAGCCTTTTTAAAATGGTCTTTGGCCTGCAAACTAAAACGATTAAAATCAATAAAATTGGGAATCACTTTAATGTCTTTCGTGATTTCGAAGTGCTTAAATGTATCATCTTTTAAATCTTGAGATACGGTTGTAACCCCATCGCTTTGATTGATGGAAAAAGTAACTACGGGTTTATAGGTTGGATCTTTACCAACTAAGGTAATATCAGTACCGTGTAAAGTAGTAACAACAGGAATATGAATACCATAACTCGCCAATATTTGTTTAGCCATAAAGGCTGCAGACGCATGTGGGATAGCATAATGAACATGTAAAACATCCAACTGTTCAAAACGAACTACATCCACCAGTTTGCTTGCTAATGCCGATTCGTAAGGAGCATAATCAAAAAGTGGATAATCCCTTACTGAAACCTCATGGTAAAATAAGTTAGCTGAGAAAAAGTCGAGCCTTGCGGGTTGGCTATAAGTTATAAAGTGAACCTGGTGACCCTCATTTGCAAGTGCCTTTCCCAGCTCTGTGGCAACCACTCCACTACCGCCAAAAGTGGGGTAGCAAACAATTCCTATCTTCATTATAAAATGTATTGTTGTTACCGCAAATGTAGCCGATTTATATCTAAATTAAGTGTAAGGCAATTGCAATAAAAATGTGATGATTTTATTAAGCGGACCGCAAATTCGCTGATTTTTAAAAACTAATTGCTATTTCCTTCTGATGATTCTTTTGTATTGCAAAAGTATCTCTTTAAAAATAGAGCCTGAAACAAGTTCAGGGCGATAATAAAATGAAAGCAACAAAAAACGCCCCAATAAGGGGCGTCATTCAAAAAAACCGAGGCCAAAATTTTCACCTGTAATCGTAAACAATCTGTGGTTTCTTATAATTCAATTTGCGTTCTTCAGTTTCTATTTGTGAGCGGATATCCTCTACCTTATCAATCTGTTTATTAAAACGTTCCAATGCTTTATGAGCATCATCGGCATCGCTTTTAGCTTTTTTAGAAAGCTTTTCCATTGCTTTTAAATCAATTGAAGACCTGGAACCTGTGTTATCAGCTTGATTGCTGTTTTTTGCATACGATGATTTGGCATCTCCATTTGCTTCTAACAATTTCAATCTCAATTTTTCAACCTCAGCTTCTTCTTCTGATTCTTTAATCTTAAGTTCCAAAATTTTAATACTGGACTTAAGCATATCTACCTTACCTTTTAAAATACCTACAGAATCTCTGGAAACACGGGGATTATAGGTTTGTGCCATAGCAGGGATTGTGGCAACAATTACAAAAAAGAGAAATATATACTTTTTCATCATGATCTTTTTACAGATCATATTTCAATTAAAATGCCGAATAAAAAACCTGCTATGAGGGCTTATTTTAAGTACATCAAGAATACAGATGAGTAAGATTGGGGAAATAGTTCCCCAAAAATTATTTAAGACTTCGCATTTCTTCTTTAATTACCAGGAGTAATTCGTTTGGCCTTTGTGTACCAATAAAATATTTCAAACCATCACGATCGGTTAAAACCACGGCATCTTTACCTGATGAATAAAAGCGAATGGTTCCTTTAGTATGTAAATTATATACAGGATTGTTGAAAAAGTATCGGCTATAGGTTGCTTTATGTACATCAACAATACTATTTAAATCTATTTTAACACGTTTTGTTGTCCAAAGGCCATCTAAAATAATACTTTTATTATCTACAATAATTTTATACTGGATTAAGAAAAGTAAAATCATGGAAATGCCGATTATACCAAAGCCAACGACCAGGAACAGATCCTGAGTATTATCACGATCGCGTTCATAAACATAAGCGGCAAAACAAAATGCAGCCATAATCAGCCTGATAAATATGCGAACATAATCACGACCAATGTATTGTTTTTCGATATAGGCGTATTTGCTTTCCACTTATTTTATTTTGAGTTCGAATATAGCAACTTTTTTGGTTGCTGCAGTTAATTTATAACGTTCATCCTGTCTCATGCCCGCTATCCAAATCACCTCTGTATTACCGTTAACCAAGATTGGCATATTATTTTTCAAATGCAGAGGTACTTTTTCATCAATGAAGAAATCACTTATTTTCTTAAAATTCCGCATCCCCAAGGGGATAAATTTATCACCATTCTGCCAGTTTCTAATCAGCAGAGGAAAAATTAATTTACCGGAATCGATAAATGCTTTTTGTTTATCGGTTTCGAAGTCAAGATGATCAGAAAAAGATAAAACAATTTCATAATTTCCAAATTGAATGGCTTTTGTTCCAGGATGAATGAGTTCACTTGGAAATGTAGACTCTTTTTTTTCTACAATCATCAAATCTTCCCGATCAATAATTGCCTGGTGGCTTTCGCTCAAAAATTGTTTTCCACTTGGCCCCTTTAAGTTGTCAATAATCTCGTTAACAACAGTGTCAGTAAAACCAAATGGCTTAAGCAATTCAAAAAGTAACAGCTTTTGTGGCTTTAATCTTTCAATTTCATTTAAAGAGATATAAATTCCATCTGCCTTCTTAATCAAGATCCTCTCTGCCAATTGCTTAAGCTGTAAGTTTAAAAATGCCTCAATTTCCGCAAAGCGGGATATATTTTCTGCAAAAGTTTTTTCCAGGTTTGGATTTATTTCCTGAAGATGTGGAATAACCTGCAAACGCAACTTATTACGCACATAATTGGTACTCAGATTAGAACTATCTTCAACAAAATCGAAATTATTTTTTTCGATCAGCTCATTAATCTGATATCGATTCAAAAACAACAAAGGTCTTATGATTCGATTTCGTTTAGGCAAAATACCATGCAAACCACTTATTCCCGTTCCCCGGGTTAGATTAATTAATACGGTTTCCACAGCATCATTTTGATGTTGAGCCAGAGCTATATAATCGTATTTTTCCTGAACTCTGATTTCTTCAAACCAGGTATAACGAATATCCCGGGCAGCCATTTGTGTAGAGATTTTATGTTCAGCGGCATATTTTTTGGTATCTACATGCTTTACATAAAAGGGCAGATTCAAACCACTGGCAAGCATTTTTACAAAATGTTCGTCACGTTGTGCTTCATCTGTCCTCAAATTGAAATTAACATGAGCAACGCCAACATCAATACCCTTTGCCTTAAAAAAATGGAGCATCAATACCGAATCTTTGCCACCACTAACAGCTAAGAGAATCCTGTCACCCTCAACAAACAGCTTATGTTGTTCAATAAAATCCTGAAATTGTTGTAAGGGTAACATCCATCAAAAATATTTAATTTTAATTGGTATTCCGAACGTTCGGAACAAAAAACTAACTTTGCAGAGTGCAAAAAATATTTGTTTTTATATTCTTATTGATTAGCCCTGTACTATTATTCAGTCAGCAAAAGGGTTCTATTATAAAAATTGTTTCTTACGAAAGAATAAGTGGTGATCTTAAAAAGAAAGTCAACTACTTAAGCCGCCCGGTTTTCCAGCAAGATAATGCTACCTTAACTTGTGATAGTGCTGTATTTTACAGCGAACGCAACTATTTCGAGGCGTATAAAAACGTACACATCAATCAGCTGACAACCGATATTTATTCTGACCAGCTTGAATATGATGGAAATAAAAAACATGCCCATTTAACAGGAAATGTTAAAATGATTGATCCTCAGTCGATTTTAACAACTAATGTTTTAGACTATAACACAGCAAGCAAAATTGGCACCTATACGAGTGGGGGCAAAATCGTAAATCAGGACGTAACGCTAACCAGTAAAAACGGGTACTATTTCAGCAATAGCAACGATGCTTATTTCAGATATAATGTTGTTGTTGTAACGCCGCAAAGCACCATTAAATCTGACACTATGCGTTACAATACGCAAAGTAAATGGACTTACTTTTACGGGCCTACAAACATTAAGGGCAAAGACGATAACCTATACACAGAAAACGGCGCCTATAATACCTTAAGCGAAGATGCTTATTTTGGGAAAAAGAACCTATATACCCAGGGAACAAGATCTTTAAAAGGTGATAGTTTATATTATTATGGCAAAATCGGATATGGCAAGGCTGTAAAAAATATTGTGTTTTCTGACACTAAAGACAAACTGAAAATGTTTGGCGATTTAGGCTACTATTATAAAAAGGATCAGCGAACCTTGGTAACACGTAATGCCTACCTAGGTATTGGAACCGAAGATTCGATTATGGTAAAAGACAAAAAAAGACCAGATAGCTTGTGGCTTGGCGCTGATACTTTGGAAACACAAATGGTGTTACAAAAATCATTAAAATTGATTCCAAAAATTTCAATCAAGGCTGATAATGAAGTTGGAGAGGATGATGAAGATGGCGAAACAAAGGAAATCGCGAACAAACGGGAAACTGAACAAGATCCGGACGAGAACAAAAATAAGCGCAATTCTATAGTTAAAAGTCAGTTGGATAAAATCCAAAAAAACAAACCTAAAATTGACTCAAAAAATAAAGACCCTAAAGAACTTTTGCCCGATAAAATTACTGACAGCTTAAAGTTTAAAGGCAGCGATTCGCTTGGTATATCCAAAATTGCAGACAGCCTGAATAAAAATAATATTCTAAAAACAAAAGCCGACTCGATCGCTAAAAACCTTCCCAAATTAAAAAAGGATAGCTTGGAGAAAAACAACTCAAAAACAGGCCTTAAAGATGGTTTGAATAAGACAGTTACAAATTTGAAGCTCGGTAGTTTAAAAAATGATACGGTCAAATTTAATCCTGCTGATACGGTTCAGGCCCGTATCATTAAGGCTTATCATGGTGTTAAAATATACAAAAGCAATATCCAGGCAAAAACCGATAGTTTATTTTACACGGGTGCCGATTCTACATTACGTTGTTTTAGCAATCCAATTATTTGGTCGGAAGGCTCGCAACAAATCGGCGATACCATTTATGTACAGTTTAAAAAGAATAAACTAAATAACCTGCAGGCTTTGCGAAATGCATTTTTAGTAAATACACCAAAAGATTCTCTTAGATTTAATCAAATAAAGGGACGATTTATGACTGGTTTTTTCGACAATGGAAAATTGAAAACGATGTACGTTGATGGAAATGCAGAAAGTATTTATTACACACAGGATGATAGCACAAAGGTTTATAAGGAAATGAACCAAACACTAAGCAGCAGGATAAAATTTGTTTTCAAAGATAACGACATCCAAAATATAGTTTACATTAAAGGTGTTGAAGGGGCTTTAAATCCGGAGAATACGGTTGCGAAAGATAATGTATTGAAAGGTTTTTCATGGAAACCAACCGAGCGGCCAAAATCTAAAAAAGATGCTATTGGATCATCTGGAAAAACTAAAGTAAAAGCTAAAGTTCCAGTGAACAAACCAATAGCAGCGACCAAGGCAGCATCCGAGAAAGTTCTTCCTCCAAAAACGACCTTATCAAAAGATAGCTTAAACCAGAAAAAACCCATACCAAAACAAATTTCACCAGCCGACACCTCCAATTTTGGCATCAAACCCATTTTCCCTAAAAAGGATTAAATCAAGAAAGTGAGTTTAGTCATCGGATGAGTATGGACAGTATGCTTATATTCATCCGATGACTGCTATTGACATACCAACATAACCAACTGTAAAACGATATTTCATTTATTTCGATAACCAAGTTGGTTGGTGAGCCACCAACCATGGAGTTGAGTTTAGTCATCGGATGAATATGGAAAGTATGCCTATATTCATCCGATGACTGCTATTGACATACCAACATAACTAACTGTAAAACGATATTTCATTTATTTCGATAACCAAGTTGGTTGGTGAAGCCACCACTCATGGAGTAGTTTATCTTTAAAAGGTTCTATTACTCTTCTTTCTTCAAGAAATCAATCATCTTTTTCAATGCAAGCGCCCGATGACTGATCTTGTTCTTTTCTTCCATATCCATTTCTGCAAAAGTAATATCATACCCATTTGGCTGGAAAATGGGATCATATCCAAAGCCTTTCGTCCCACTTAATTCTTCACGTAGAATTCCTTCGATTGTACCTTCAAATAAATGATTTTTTCCATCTTGCGTTAAAGAAATAACGGTTTTAAATCTCGCTTTTCGATTTGCTTTACCATTTAATTTTTCTAAAACAAGTTCAATATTTTTCATACTGTCCCTGCTACCCGAATATCTGGCAGAATAAACCCCAGGTTCATTATTTAGAGCCTCAACCTCTAATCCACTGTCATCAGCAAAACAATCTAAATTGAAATGTTCGACAACATATTGGCTTTTTAAGCTTGCATTGCCCTCAAAAGTATCGGCAGTTTCAGGAATATCATCAAAGCAGCCAATATCCTCAAGATTTAAAACTTCGTATTTCCCGGCAAGTGCTGAACGAATTTCTTCTGTTTTATGTTGGTTATTTGTAGCGAAAACGAGTTTTTTCATTTTAAAGTGTAAAGTAGAGAGTTGAAAGTGAAAAGCAGAAAGTAAAAGGTTGAAGGTTTAAAGTTTTTATCATTAAAGACTATTATCTATTAACCATTCACTTATTTAACTTTCTGAAGATTGCCCCAAAGTAATTTCTTCGCAGTAACATCTGTATCCAGATGATGCAGGTTTGGTGCGAATATCATTCTGGTGCTTTCATGAACAATAATTTCATGCTGCCAGCTTAGATCCAATTTCAGATCGGCCGTTTGAACACCGAAAACCAGCATTAACTGCGGTTTAAAAAATTGCTGCAATTCAACAAAATCAGTTCCTATGTAATTTGCATAATTTAGGACAGCAAAATCCGGCGTCCCCAAATCAACTGCCTTAACAATTTTTCTAAGCAATTCCCTACCCTGTTCGGTACTTACATCGTTCTCTTTATCGTTAACCAAAATCAATACAGACTTTTTATTTCCTCCCAAAAATTTAAACGTTTTTGGTGTGGCAGGTTCGGCTACAATACGCGGAATTTCAACTTCCGTTGGGTAAGGTTTTAGTGATTTCAATGGCTTATCTTCTACAACTGGTATGTTTTTAACAGAGGAAAGAGATCCAGGAATTGCAATATTTGAAATCGTTGAATCTTCCACAACCGCCTCCAATCCAACTGCAGACTGCATCTCTATACTTTTATCCCCTACCAAAAAAATATCTTCAGTAAAAAATAGGCGTAAAGCATTTGCATTGTTGGTAAGCTGGTTTTCCATTTGTATTTTTGCCTTATAATAATTTCTGTTAAAATTAGTTAAATATCTTATAATAGCGCCGCTAATTGTTACTTTTATCCCTTAAAATTTATAGATTTTTCTGCGTGAGAAAGGCTTACTGCTTATTTGTTTCCAGCTTTATTTATAGTGCTTCGTTTGCACAAAACGTTGCTGTAATAAATAGTAAGCCTTTGAGTAGTAAGGAATTTATGTGGGCTTACAAAAAAAGTCACAACGGAAACACCAATGGAGATTATGATAATTTACAGGCTTATTTAAATCTGTATATAAATTTTAAGTTGAAAGTTTTAGATGCCCGCGATATGGGTTTGGATAAAAACCCGGTCTATGAGGAAGAAATTAAAACTTATGAAAATGCTTTGATTACACACAAAAAAGTGGACAATATTGGCAAGAACTACGATTATTTGATCAATGAATATCGTGAAGGCGTTTTAATGTTCAATGTTTCGGAGCAAAAAATCTGGAACAAGGCACAAGATGATGAACGAGCCATAAATGATTTTTATAACAAAAACCAAAAAAATTATAATAAACCTTTAACTGAGGTAAAAGGCCAGGTAATAGCCGATTATCAGCAAAGTTTAGAGGAAAACTGGCTAAAAGGCCTTAAACAAAAGTACCAGGTAAAAATTAATGAAGATGAGTTAAAAAAGCTGGCAAAGCAATAATTAACCTAGTTTGTAATTATACCATTAGTATTAAATTTGCACAATATAATAAATAGAATGAAGAAAGTTTTTTTAGTAGCAACGGCTTTAATTAGCTTATTTTTAAACAGTTTTGCTCAAAAGCATAACATTGATAAAGTTGCTGCTGTAGTAGGTAATAATATCATCTTGCTATCTGATCTGAATCAACAATACACGCAATATCTTTACCAGGGAAATCCAGCAAATACAGATATTAAATGCAAGATTTTACAAAATACATTGACTCAAAAATTGCTTAAACAGCAGGCCGAAATCGATTCGGTTATGGTTGAAGATGGCCAGGTAGATGATGAGGTAAACAGGCGTATGCGTTATAGCATGCAACGCGCTGGTGGACAAGAGCGTTTAGAGCAATTCCTAAATAAATCTGTTCTTCAGTATAAAGATGAGATCAGACCATCGGTAAAAGATGAGTTAATTTCACAGAAGATGCAGGCAAAAATTACCGAGAACATTAATGTTACGCCAATGGAAGTTGAAAAATATTTCAAATCCCTGGGCGATAGTGTTCCCGAATTTAATACCGAGGTAGAAGTTGGCGAGATCATCTTAGATCCAAAATTAACCAAAGCAGAAAAACAAAGGTTTCACGATAAAATTGAAGCCTTACGCTTAAGGGTTAAAAGTGGCGATGATTTTGGCGTTTTGGCTAAAACCTATTCAGAAGATCCAGGTTCATCAGCAGATGGTGGAGATTTAGGGTTCTTTGATAGAAGTACAATGGCTAAAGAATTTACAGCCTGGGCATTTAAACTCAAAGCAGGAGAAATGTCGCCTGTGTTCGAAACAGAATTTGGTTTCCATATCTTACAGGTTATCGAACGTCGTGGAGAACAGGTTCATGCCCGCCATATTTTAGTCAGACCTGCAACTACACCAGAAAGCTTAACCCGTTTAAAGCTTCATGCAGATAGTATTTACAACAACATTATCAATAAAAAATTAAGCTTTGCCTCGGCTGCTAACCTATATTCTGATAATAAGGAAACCAAGTACAATGGTGGTATGATGCTTAATGCAGAAAACGTTCAGGCCAGAAGCACTTTTATTCCAATTGATAAATTAGAGCCATCGGTATTTTTGGTCATTGATACCATGAAAGTTGGAGGTGTTTCCAAACCGGATTTATTTACAGCTGCTGATGGAAAACAAGGTTATCGCCTTTTATATCTGAAATCTAAGATACCGCCACATAAAGCAAACTTAGCTCAGGATTTTCCAAAAATCAAGGAAGCTGCGCAAAGTGATAAAATTAATCGTACTTTAAGCGAGTGGTTCGAGAAACGTCGTGAAAGCACTTATATTAAAATTGACGACGAATTCAACACCTGCGATGAATTAAAAATCTGGACGAAAAATACAGCCGCAAAATAATACGAATGCAGTATAAGAACGAAGTAGAAGCCGTTGATGCACTTCATCAATCTTTCAACAATATTAAAGCCGAAATAAGCAAAGTTGTAGTTGGGCAGGATGATATCATTAAATCTGTTTTAATCGCTATTTTCAGCAACGGACATTGTTTGTTAGTTGGCGTACCCGGTTTAGCAAAAACACTTTTGGTTCAAACTGTTGCAGCTGTTCTGGATCTCGATTTTAACCGCATCCAATTTACACCGGATTTAATGCCCAGCGATATCATTGGTGCAGAAATTTTAGGTGAGGACAGGCATTTTAAATTTATAAAAGGCCCTGTTTTTTCTAACATTATCCTGGCGGATGAAATTAATCGTACACCCCCAAAAACTCAGGCGGCTTTACTGGAGGCTATGCAAGAGAAATCGGTAACGGCCGCCGGACAAACACACACTCTACCCAAACCGTTTTTCGTTTTGGCAACACAAAATCCAATTGAGCAGGAAGGCACTTATCCCCTACCCGAAGCCCAATTAGATCGTTTCATGTTCAACATCCAATTAAATTACCCTGCTTTTGCAGATGAATTGAACATTGTAAAAAGCACTACAAGTAACAAAACCGTTCAATTGCAAAAAATTATTCATGCAGATAACATTCAGTATTTCCAAAAACTGATCCGCGATATTCCGGTAACGGATAATGTGCTGGAATATGCGGTTAAACTGGCTGCTAAAACCCGTCCGAACAGTGAGTTTGCAACAGAGGCCATAAACAAATACATAAGCTGGGGTGCTGGACCCCGAGCATCACAATTTTTAGTATTGGGGGCTAAGTGTCATGCGGCGATTTCTGGAAAATATGCACCAGATATTGAAGACGTGCAAGCCGTTGCCGAACCCATTTTACGTCACCGTATTGTTCGTAACTATCGTGCCGAGGCCGAAGGCTTATCTATCGAGAAGATTATAAAAGACCTGCTATAAAGCTCAATTTACTCTTATATTTTTTTAAAGATAGGCTTTTATTGTAGAGCAAGTACTCCGATTTATTTTATTCCGTAGGCCAAAAGAAAATTTCAAAACCTACGTTTCGTCAGCTATTAAAATAGGGACAGCACCTTTATTTTATATGAACTTATATGCCTTATATGGTAAAAGATGAGTTTTGCTACTTTATAAACCATATAAGACAGATCTGAACATTTAAGTATTCTTATGCACAGAATCTGCATTTTTAATAATGAACATGTCTTGCCAATACTTAGAGTGTGTTATCATCAATCATATAAATATTGGGCTGAAGTGTTTGGTACAGCTATCGCATCAGATCAAAAAGAAATTATAGAGAACATCCTAGTCTACTGTCTCAAAACATTGAAAACGAATATCAATTAAACCCAAACAAATATCAATTAAATCCATGCGAATATAGAAATGACTGTTTGCTTTAAGGATAAACTGATATTTTTATCCCATCTAAAGTAACCAAACAAACCGCCCAACTTTACATGAATTTTGTGAGTTGGGCTTAGTTTTTATAGCCAGCCAAGACGGTAAAATACTAATTTATAAACCTTCTTTCTTAAGAGTGAAATATATCCTTGCTAAGCCCCTGACCCTTCACAATTTTAAAAATCTATAGCAGAAGCAAAAGTTATATCAAACGATAAAACCTTTCTTTTATAAAATTTGTTGCTATATTTATTTATCCCTTTAACTAAATTTTTAACTAAAACCCATTTTAACATGTCACTAAATCTTTTAGAACAGGCAAAAAGCTATTTTAATAACGAGGTCATTAATCAAGCCAGCGGCAGTCTTAATGAATCTGAATCCAGTCTTTCAAAAGCTATTCAGGTAATTATTCCAACCATTATTGGATTTATATCCGATAAAGCCAGCACTGCTGAGGGTAGCTCAAATGTAATTAAGCTTGCCGCAGAACAGGAGAGTAAAGGTATATTAAGCACAATAAGTGATTTCTTACATCATGAAGGCGGAGCAAGCTTACGTGAACAGGGTGAAACTTTAACCAAGAGTTTATTCGGGCAACAAGAGACTGCGACCGTTCAGCAAATTGCAAATTATTCTGGCACAAAACCTTCAAGTGTTTCTACGCTTATTGGTATGGCATTACCGACCATTTTAGGTTTAATTGGAAAACATTTTAAAGGAAGTGATTTTAATATCGGCCAAATTGCCGACTTCTTTAAAGATCAGAAAACAAGTGCTGCCAGTCTTTTACCTTCCGGATTTTCTATTGCAGGTTTAACAGGAAGTGCTCCTGCGGAAACGAGCAAACCACCTGTTGTTGCTCACGAGCATCATGAAGAACATACAGCAGATCATTCAAATAAGAAAGAAAGCTCTAAAAGCATTTGGGTATTGCCCCTGTTAGCCTTCCTTTTAGCTTTATTAGCAGTTTGGTGGTTTACTAGAGATAAATCAGAAGTAAAACACGACCAAGCCCATGGCGATACTACTGAAATGCACAGCGAAGCTACGGCTAATGAAAGTATGGTTAGCGGTACATTGGATCCAAGCGGCGAGTTTATTTATAATGAAGGGGACTCCACAACGATAACCTTACCAAATAATGCCGGAGATCTTCATGTGGGTAAATATAGCACCGAAGCTCGTTTAGTGGCTTTCCTTAACGATAATACCGCAGAGATTGATACTGCTAAGGGGAATTGGTTCGAATTTACAAACGTACATTTTAAATTAAACAGCACCGAGTTGACTGATGCATCAAACAACCAGTTAAAAAATATGGTGGCCATTACAAAAGCTTATCCTTCGGCTAAGTTTAAATTTGGCGGCTATACCGATAATACAGGTTCAGCGGAAACCAATATCGCCCTATCACAAAAAAGAGCAGATGCAATAGCTGCATTGGTAGTGAAATTAGGTGCAAATAAAGATTCTTTTGAGCCTGCAAAAGGTTATGGCCCTGAATTCCCGCTGGCAGATAATAGTACCGCTGAAGGACGTGCACAGAACAGAAGAGTTGCAATTAATGTAAAAGCTAAATAATTGTACAACTCTAGCAATCCTTAAAAAGAAATGGCGTTTAATTTTTATTCAACGCCATTTCTTTTTTCGAATGTAGTATAAGAAACTGTTTAAATTTCATATCAAATAATTTGCTAGTACTATTGTCATGTTGAGCCTGTCGAAACATTTTCGTTAAGGTCTTCGATAAACTACCATTGACGTTTTTGTGTAATCGACTATAATACAGCATTTTACTTATTCCGCTAGCCATGGTGGCTTTTTTCTTTTGGCAACAAAAGAAACAAAATTGCCGGCTCGCTATTTTTTTATTAAAGTTAGTGCTTAGGCTTTTGTCTGCATCCCAAAAAATAGACCATGCCGGTTTAATAGCTGAACGTGGAAACAGTACTTGGGCAACAGCATATGAACGGAAGAATATAAAGGG
>Ga0160465_100299_pt1 | contig 30651 bp, 21 predicted proteins | sample HID1971K_E11MG_FD_108209 | JGI IMG/M metagenome (GOLD analysis project Ga0160465, IMG submission 108209) | Enriched millipede-associated microbial communities from UW Madison campus, WI, USA - HID1971K_E11 MG | ecosystem: Host-associated > Arthropoda: Insects > Digestive system > Unclassified ...
GATACCTTTTCGGGGTGTAGCGTAGCCCGGTATCGCGCCACATTTGGGATGTGGAGGTCGTAGGTTCGAATCCTGCCACCCCGACAAAAAAGCTCGACGAAAGTCGGGCTTTTTTTGTGGCTGGCAGATTCGAACCGTGGTTCGATCCGTTGGAGCTTCAGGGTTTGAGTTTGGGTCTTGCGGGGCTGAAGCAATCCTGCCACCCCGACCAAGAAAATGAAAGTCCTCCGTTTACGGAGGACTTTTCTTGTTTTAAGGCGTCATGAGTTTACTCGTGCAAGCCTGATAAAACAAGAAAAGAGAATGAGGGTAGCGAATTTTTCATTTTCTTGAAGTTCCCCCCCCTCACAGGATCACCAAGTGTAGCGAAGGTAATCCTGCCACCATTTATATCTGCAGGAAATCGGCGCAATCTATACGGCCATTTTTGACGATGACGATCATGAAGATTTCATTTTTTACTACAAAGTCTACTTAGATGCGGACCTTATAGTAAAAGTATAACTCCGTTAACCAAAATCTAGATCATATAGAACTGGGTTTGAATATTACTTAGAATGATTTTAACCCAATTATGCCGACAACAATCAACGTTGCTGAAAGCAATCTAAGAATATTGGCGGAGTCATTAAAGAACACAATTCCTAAAGCTAACGTTCCAACTGCACCAATACCTGTCCAAACTGCGTAAGCAGTTCCTATTGGAATAGTCTTTTGGGAATAAAACAATAAAGCACCACTTATCGCCATGGATACGACAGCAAGGAGTATCCAACTAATCCTGCCTTTTTCAGTTTCTTGTGCCATTTTTAGACCAAGTGGCCATCCAATTTCAAATATTCCCGCGAGTACCAAAGCGATCCAATTCATTTTTTTACGTTTAATTATTAAATTCTTTGTTATGAAGGACTGCTAGCCAATCACTTCAATGCACAAAGGTAGATAACACGGGTAGCCTAGAAATTTACAAATGTTAAATAATAACCTGTCACTTTAATTCCAATTAAACTAACTCGGTTTATTCCCAGAGAGGAGGCTATTATCTTCATTGGTTTGGGTTTATTGCTTTTGTTAAGTATAGGTACTATAGCTGTGATCAGAATGGGGATAAGGCAAATACATGAAAAGTGTGAACCCCTTATGCTAAGTGAATATGCTGCTTAAACAACCATAGATATGAAAAAATATTACTGCTTATATTAATTTTCACGTATATCGTTTCTTGTGCATAATCACCACGAATCTTAAAAGAAATGCTACGAATTTTAAATGGCTTCCCATTTCAGAGATGAATATTTTTATATTTAAAAAAGTCATATTTATTTTTTTTATGAAAAAACACCTCTTATTGGTACTCGTTATTCTAGTAAATACAATAGCGATGGCGCAAAATGCAGCCTCCCAGAAACATTTGCACAAAGCATTTGAAGCGATAAAAAACAACGATGCTCAAGCTTTCAAAACATTGTGGCCCGACCAAAAAACATTTTCCGAAATCATTATCAGTAGTGGTGATTTTGATGCCCGTACTTCCGACCAAATTGAGGTGTACAACGAAAGCAGATATTATAGAATGATGGGAAAAATACTGGAAGATTTTTGTGAGGTTAAGAATGGAGAAATCAACTGGCAAGATTTGTACATCCAAGAAATTAAATCAGATGACAATAAAGAAAGAAACGCTGAGGGTATTATAGAGTACAGCGGCTTTATCTGGGTCAAAAGCAACAGGAACAAGGAGGAGAATTATGTGTTGCGCTATGTTGATTTAATTCAGTTCAAAGAGCAATGGTATGGCGGTTTGTTTAGAGATCTAAAAGCCTTCGATGGTAATTTTGAAGATTTTATTAGCGCAGAAGAATTGAGCGATTCTACTACTACTACTACTACTGAAGCGGAAACTGTTGCCCTAGAAGCGGCAATAGCAGCTGCTGATAGCGCCGCAACTCTAGTTGAATTACCATTGCTAGAGCAAACTACGTTTTCCACCACTATTAATGGTAAAAAGATGATTCTTAATTGGAAAGTAAATGGTTGGAAAGAAGATCCCGTATACGACCAAACCACTTATCAATATCAAAACAAAGAGGAGCAATCTTTTGCCGAAATCGTAGCATTGGAAAACGGATATGTGCTATTGATTGAAGAAGATCGAAAAAGCTTTTTCCGAATTAAAAACACATATGGAAGCTTGAGCGGATTTTGGTTTTCTACACAAACAGAGAAAGAAATTCCGGTGATTTTTGCCAATGCCGAAGTGAAAAAATAGAAATAAATTGAAAACATTTGATTTACCCCACCGCAAATCCCAAAAATGTTACCTACAAGTGTAGCAAACGAGACGAACAACATTTAATATAATAAAGCTAGTAAGATTTAATGCTAAAAGCAATCCATTGAACATGCAGAACGGACAAAGCAAGAATTAGAACGGCTGAAACAGCAAAAAAGAAAGTAGTTAATTAACCATTCTTGTTTTAATGGATTTAGGACGTTATATTTGTAATGCGTACAATCCATAAAGTCAGTTAGAATGACAACATTAATGTTTAACAATATGCTTGGCAGAGAGCAGGTGAAAGTCCTGTACACTTCGAGACTTCTTGGATGTACGCAGCACTGCCAGGCTACTTATTTAAAATCTTCAAAGAATTATGCGTACATCCAAGAAGAAAGTAAGCAAACGACCAGAGGTCAGGAGCTTAAAAATCCAACCAACTATCAAGTCTAACCGTTGGAGCGAAACCATGGTTCCCGTTATCAAATTAAGTGGGCTATGGCTCGACAGATTGGGGTTTTCTCCCCAAAAACGGGTAACAGTTACGACAATGGACAAACTGCTCATTATTCGATTAGATGAATAAAGGAATAACAAAGCCGTCAGTTCAATACAAATTGACGGCTTTGTTAATATGAACATCCCAAAAGAAAAAATAAAAAAGCCCCAAAGTAATCGGACGTTTGTATTAAAGTCAGCATTTATTTTTTTTGTATCTAAAACCAAAAGAATGATATGAAACGCTCTTCACAAGCCGAAAACATCCTGGCTCAGATCAATACCGAAACGAAACTGGGAGACCTACGAAAGATTGCAGCTGCCATTAAGAAAGACCACGAACTGACGATGGAACTTTGGTCAACAGGACAATTTTTACCCCGACAGTTGGCAATCTTGATGATGGACAAAAAGCAACTTTCGCAAAGATTCATAGACTGTATAGACAACGATATTCAGCAGCATCCTGAAGACGAAAAACTTCAATTAATAGATTGGCTGATGGCAAATCAACTTTCCAAAGACAAAGCGACTATTTCATTAATGCAAACTTGGGAAAACAGCCGATCTCCACTACAAAGACGGGTTTTTTGGTATTATCAGGCTCGTTTACGGTGGGTTGGGCAAGTACCTCCACCAAACACGGAAGAATTACTTGCTAAAATTGAGACACGTATTGAAAAAGAACTGCCAGAAGTACAATGGGCAATGAATTATACAGCGGCGCAGATCGGGATTTTTGAAGAAAAATATCGTTCGAGATGCATTGCACTTGGGGAACGAACAGGGCTATACAAAGATGAAATAGTTGCTAAAAATTGTACACCTCATTATTTGCCCCAATTCATCGCCATACAGGTAGATAAGCAGAAAAAGTAAAGCATTGATGGATGAGCTTAATCGGGCTATCCAAAAAGCCTACTCCATTAACAATAATACCGTCAACCTTTCATGTTCAGATCTTTTTCCTAACGGAACATGTGACAGATGATACGAAATGATCCCTTTGAAGACCTCCCCATTTGGGAAGCCGTCAAAGAGACCATTTTCAAGTACTAATAGCGGTTGAAGTATTGTAATACCCCTAGCAGGTAATACTGTTTGTTTGCTGCTCTATGAGAGTCTTATGATGCATCGGCTGTTGTATATCTAGTGTATAATAGCTTCATCTCTACAGCTGCTTTTTATCAGCATTAGTTGCTAAATTCAGCGACACAACGTAATGACAATGCCGAATATTTACGACCATTATGATTACCAGGTGCTTCATTGACGTAATGCTCATTTTCAAAGAAAATAGCACGAACTAGTCCCCAACGTGAGGCACTACTTGTGAGATAGCCACCAGCGCTGCCCCTAAGTTGAATAGGTAGAGCGGTATAGGGCGGATTTCCGCTCACAGGACCGTCCGCTGAAAAATAGCCTTGTGCAGGAAATATAATTTTGATATTCTTATTATTCTTACTGGTCAATACTTTGGCCGCCGTGTAGTTTGTGCTGGATTCCCTCCAATCTCCTCTGCTGCTGGGAGAGGTGTTGGCAAAAAGTTCATTATACTCATCTTCCGTTGGGACGCGATAACCCATAGGGCATGGGTCATTGATTGATTTTACGGGATTATATTTGTCACCCCAATTCCAAGCATCGTCATCCGGTCTATTGACACCGTCCCAATTTGTGTTGACGTTTATTGAACTTCCGTTAGCAACTTCCTCAAAGCGTCCCCATTGATAATAATTGCCATGATAACTGCTCGTATAAGGCGTCGTTATATCTGGATTCAGATTTGTCGATACACCTTCATTGAGCCGCATCCAGATGATGCCATTGATCCGTACCGCCTGGTGTGATTTGTAATCTAGATATCCATCAGCAGGGGTCAAAGTGAGGGTCATGTTGTATTTGACACCCGGTTTAATGATTAGGTCTGTAAAAGGCGTAATATTGGTTTTGGTCAATGGACCGACTGTGATCGAACCAATATTATACGAAGAGTTGCTGACATCGGCATTAATGATGGTAGGTGTGCTGGTTACTATTTGGGAAGACAATGCCGGGAACACAACGGCGCTACCAGTGACTGTTCCGGTACGTGTTATAGCACCGTCGAAGAGATTGATTGTTGCCTTTGGGTTATGTCCACCGATCGTAGAAGTGATGGCTGTGATCTCATACCCTGTTTTGGAGGCGTCTACGATTGTCGTAATCTGGCTGAACCTGTGTTTCAGAGACACGTTTACCTGATTGGTAATCCCACCGATGACGGTCTTCTTTTGCTTAGCGTATAAGAAGTCCATATTGCCGTCAATAGTTATACTGGAGTTGCGCAACGTCTTATTGCTGTTATCGGCGAACGTAACTTGTGGTAGCGGCGAATCGTTATTTATCGAGTATACCACAAAAGTGTATTCTTTATCACCGTCCAAAAGGAAGGGAAGCACGCCACTTTCCTGACCACGCGCGTAGTCCTGCTCCGCGACATACTTTTCAGTATGATCAAAGACGATAATCTTGTATTTGACACCCGCTTTCATTGGATTTGTTTCTATTGCAGCTCTTTTACCTTGCGAATTGGAGACCTGCGGTGAGGGTTTGGCTACCGATAGTTCAGCAATCAGGTTAAAGTCCTTATTGAAAGGTACGGTTGCTTTTTGGATACCTTCAGTGGGATGCAGAGCACCTCCTATAGCAGCTTTCTTATTCGCTATTGTACCTACGTCCTCATACGATGTCTCTTCAATATGTACGGCTACAGGTGCCTTACCCCCCGAATTGGAAATTTTTTCGAGATCGGTATCTTTACAGGAGAAAAGGGTAGAGGCGATAATAAGCATCAGCATTGCCATTTTCATGGGAACAGATGCCGTGCGAATGATTAATGTATTTTTTAATGTCTTCATATTTTTAATTTTACCAGGAAAGTCCTCCTTGTTTATCCTCGCCAGTTTCCCACTCCAGTGAGATCTCCGTTGTTTCGGGATTGGGTACCGTTTTAGCTGATCCAGCAGCTATTCCCTGTTCTAATTCGATGAGCATGATGCTTATAGCCGGTGCTACATAAGGCCTTTTGAGCGTTGTTTTTACATCTACTGAATTTGGTGTCATTTTTTGCATGTTGGTTGTGTCTCAAATTTTTTGATGTGCAAAAGTAGGAGCATGACATCATAAATGAACGATCGATGTTTTGATATATATCGAATTTATCAAATGAAAAATAAAGTTAAACTGCTGTTTGTTAGTTGTTTGTGTTTTATTGAAAGGCCGTTAGAAAAACCGAGAAGAATAGCGGTCTGCTAACGCGTATGTATTTAAAATATATTATATTCGTGCCGATAATTGATTACGAATTAGCGGTACGTTATGATGAAGTCCATATACTATTTAATATTCTTTATGTTTTTTTCATTTCCGGTATTTGGGCAAACTACTCGAGATGTCCATCATGATATGGATCGGAAAATCAAAGAGAATGAAATTCTATTAGAGACAGATCCCGACCAGGCACTCCTTAATATAGTTCAATTAAAAGAGGCGGCCATAAAAGCGGAATATCCGGAGGGAGCTATAAAAAGTATAAATCAACTTGTGAAAATGCTTCTAAACCAAGGTAGTTTTCAGCAGGTCATGGAGGAGTTAAAGCTCGGAGAAAAGCTATCAAAAAAGTCAACGGATTATAAGGCTATTATCCAGTTCTGTATATATAGGAGTGGGGTCTATTTTCAAATTGGATTGCCTGATTTAGCTTACCAGGCACTACAAGATGCATTATTGCTTACGGACAAATTGGCCGACGGGGATCAAAAAAATATAGACCTTGCAGTTATCTATTGTAATATATCAATCTATTATCATTTTAAAAAAGATGATAGAAATGTACTCATTTATACAGATAAGGGTTTGGCCAGTCTATCAAAAGTGGATGATCACTCCGGGCAAATCGCTGAAAAGATAGGCATTCAAGCCGTGCTTTACCACGGACGAGCGAGTTTATACTTAACACAGCATCAGGTTGATTCTGCCAGATATTATTATTTAAAAGCCTACGATCTCCTTGCGAGTGAGAAGTATTCAGTACCGTTATTCTCAAAACTTGATTTACTGAAATCAATGTGTAATTTTTTCTATGATCAACAGGATTATAGATCCGCCATTAATTATGCCCAAGAGGGGTTAAAACTGGGTGGAACAAAAGTACCTATTAATGAAGACCTATTTTACCATATTCTCCATAAATCTTATTTACAAACGAAGCAGATCGACTCCGCTAAACTCTATGCTGACTTATTTACTGAAAGCAATGATGTGGCCAATAAAGCAATCGGTTCGGGTGTTAATGCATCGTTTAAGGAGCGTAGTGAACAGCATAAATCCAATTATAGAGACCGAGTCCAAAAAATTATCTTTCTTGGTTTGGGGCTATTACTTGTACTGACTGTAGGCACTGTGTATGTGATCCGTAGGGGTAGAAAGCGAATACATCAAAAGTATGAAGCCCTGATTACTAAACTCAATAACCCAGACTCCGTACAGCACAACCCAATAGTTGAAGATCCACAATCAATGCCTCCCGATTCCGACAAAGAAGGTTTTTACATTCCCGATGAGACCCTCGCTGGATTATTAAAAAAGCTGGATAAATTTGAAAAATCGAACAGATTTATCGAGAAGAATGTTTCTTTGAGCAGTATGGCACATGATCTGGATACTAATGTCAGTTACATTTCCAGGATCATAAAAGAATACCGCGGAAAAAATTTCAATAACTACATCAATGGGCTGCGGATTGAATTTGTCACCCAATTGCTTTATAACGACCCACAATATCGAAAATATAAAATAGCGTATCTGGCCAGTTATGTTGGATTTTCATCAGGAGCAGTTTTTACCAATATCTTTAAAAAAGAGACAGGCATGACACCATCTTATTTCATTAATCAACTCTCTAAAGAAGTAGCAGTAGAAAATTAGGTGTTGTTAACTCCACATGCTATTCATACCCCTTACATAAAAATAGACAATTTGACCACGGCTAATGATCCTGTTGTTTGGCATTTGTGGCAATATAGACACTTGGTGTCATCCCATAGCGCTTATGAAAATCCCGGGAAAAGTTGGACTGTACACTGTAGCCCACCATCGTTGCGATCTGCGTGATATTGTATTCCTTCTGTAAAAGCAGCTCTGCAGCCTTTTTTAATCGTGTTATATTGATCAGTTCATTCGGTGTCAGATCAGACAGTCCCTTTATTTTTCGGTATAGCGTCGGGCGGCTCATGTTCATTAATTTCGCCAGTTCTTCCACATTCAGGTCAATATCTGAGAGATTGTCATAAATAATGGTATTCAGCTGACTGATAAAATCCTTGTCCGGTGCCGAAACATTGATTTCCGTTAAATTGGAAACTAGCGAGCTCGAAAAGTAGTCCTTAATGATTTTGCGGTTATTGAGCATATTCCGGATATGCACCATCAGGTACTCCATTGAAAAAGGTTTTTCAATATAGGCGTCAGCACCGATCTTCAGTCCTTGTATTTTAGCATCTAATGCATTTTTGGCCGTTAGGAAGATGACGGGGATATGGCTATACTGTAGATCCGTCTTGATGCGTTTGCACAGTGCCAAACCATCCATGACGGGCATCATGATATCCGTCAGGACCAGCTGTACATTGTCGCGGTCGAGGATATCAAGAGCCTCGGCCCCGTTACCCGCGCGCAAGATCGCGTAGTCATTCTTGAGCTCTTTGTTTAAGTATGCCAGTATTTCTTTATTATCTTCCACAAGTAGAATCACCGGTTTCTCCACTTCATCCTCATGCCCCCCATACAGCTCACGATAGCCTTCGTCTTCCAGCGCTTCATCCTGATAGGGGCTTATATCGATAGATTGATCCTGCAAAATAGGGCAAGACAGCAAGAATAAATTCCGCTCCCTTTCTGTATAAACCAGGGAAAGAGAACCTTTATGGAGCTCTACCAAAGAACGGGAGAGTGGCAGTCCTATCCCCGTGCCCGTATCTTTATCTATGTCATGGAGCCTATAAAAAGGCTCAAATATTTTTTCTTTTTTGTCGGTAGGTATGATATTCCCATCGTTCTTAAATTCTACATTGAACATGATGTCATCGCTGTTGAAGGGGAGGAGTTTAATGTTCACTTCACTTTCTGCATATTTGATGGCATTGTGGATCAGATTGGTAAATATCTTTCTAAAAGCTTCCTCATCCACATAGGCCGTCAGCGTGATCCGCGGGAGGTAAAGGTCATAGTGCAAAGATTTGTCCTTTGCTAGATAACCCAGGTCATGGAATACCTCGGAGAGCAAAGCATTCATATCCGTTTTTGTAAAAGTAAGGCTCATATTATTGGTTTCTGCTTTTCTAAAATCTAATAATTGATTGGTGAGACGAATGAGTCTCGAAGTATTTTTCTTAATCAGGGCGAGGTCAGTGACCGTTTCCTGGTCTGCGAATTTTTGGGTACGGATGATTTTTTCAAGCGGTAGCTTGATCAGCGTCAAAGGCGTTCGGATTTCGTGTGCAAGATTTGTGAAGAATTCTAGTTTCAGTGTATATATTTCCTGTTCTTTCTTTCGTTCATATACCTCCATCTTGCGAATATTATTGGCTTTTATCAATAAGAAATAATACCGCAGGACCAATAACACGATCGTGCCGATAATCAATGTATATACCGTATATGCCCAATTTGAAAACCACCAGGGAGGAGTCACAATGATGAGCAATGTTTTTTCATGCTTGTTCCAAGCACCATTATTATTCGCCCCCTTAAACTTGAAGGTATACCTCCCCGGGGGAAGCTTGTTGTAGTAGATCTTTTGACTACCCGTCATGTCCGTCCAGCCCTTGTCATACCCTTCCATCATATAGCTGTACGCATTGCTTTCTGGAGATACATAACTTAAGGCGGCAATATGAAAGCTGATATTCGAATGGTCATACGTAAGCCGGAGTTCATCAGAAAGCGAAATGGAACGTTTCAAAAATCCATTCGCTCTTACTGGGACATCCGCATTGTTGATCTGTATGCTACTGATCAATATGGGCGGGACAAAATGATTTTTAATAGATTTCGAAGGATTGAAACTGATCATCCCTTTTATAGTGCCAAAATATAACGTTCCATCTACGTCCTTAAAGGCAGAATTGTAATTGAACTGTTCTGTCGGAAGACCATCTCTGGCCGTATAGACTACCTCTTTGGTGTCATGTTCGTCCAACCGGACGAGCCCACTGCCTGTGGATATCCATATCGCATGATTGTCATCTTCCAAGGCTTTAAAGACCTGATTGGAGGGCAAGCCTGTTTCCGTTACATAATTGGTGAAATGACCCAATCGCTGATATTTTGATAGACCGCCTTCTGTACAGAGCCATATATTTCGCTTACTATCTTCAAACAGTCCATTTACGTAGTTATTCACCAAGGTATTGGACTTACGGGGGTTCGAATAGAGCTGGTCCACAGTTCCGGATTGCCGATCGTAGATGAATACCCCGCTGCCGTAGGTATTGATCCAGAGTATGCCCTCAGCATCTTCATAGATCCCCTGTACCCAGACAGATTTGATGGGCATCAGTTGGAAGTCCTTCCTGATACTGTCGTACCGATAGAGCCCCTGATCAGTACCGAGCCACATAGTGTTGTCTCTGGTCTTGTAAAGGCATACCACAAATGAGCTCTTCAAAATACCCGTACCGATCTCGTTATAATGACGCTTTAGTTTTCCGGTTTTGATGTCCAGAATGTCAAGTCCATGGGATGTCGAGCCTATCCACAGTTCATCATCCACCGCTGCAAGGCCGTGGATATTATTGTGGGTGATGCTTCCTTTCCTTCCGTCAGCTTTAAAATGCTCGATCAGTCCAGACTTCGCATCTATTTTATTAAGACCACCATCCTCCGTCCCGATCCAAAAGTTGCCGTATTTATCTTTCCCGATTTCATGTACGATATTTCCGGAAAGTGATGATTTGCCGGAGCCCGACAGGTGCTTTTTAAAATTATCAAACTGATTGATATACTGGTTGAGCCCTCCGAAGAAGGTACCCGTCCAGATGCTACCCTCCTTGTCCTGGTAAAAGTCAATGACGACATTGTCCGAGATGGAAAAAGAATTGAGGGGATCTTTTTTGATATGCTGGATGTGCTTTGTATGTAGGTCATAGGTATATATCCCGGTTTCGGTGCCCAGCCAGAATATGGATCCCGATTGCTGGATAATACTATTGATCTGGATCGCCTTCTGGGGATGCAGATGGGTAAACATATCCGTGAGCTTACCCTGCTTGAAATTCAATAGATATGCCGTACTCGTAGTGCCTATGATCAGCAGAGAATCATTGATACCATATACTGTTTTTATATTTGAGCGTACTTTCTGGTGCACACAGCGCATATCAATTTCGACGAAGCGACCCTGCTTTACCTGATAGCGTTGTATGGAATATTTGCTGTTTACCATCCAGAGCCCTCCACTGGGACTGCTGGTGACCGCGATAATGGTACCCTTGTCCCCATTGACTATCGATACTTTAGAATTGGTCAGGTTGTATCGATACAGCTTGCCGTTGGAGGAAATCCAGACAGAACCACCGGACTCCTTTATAAAACGTACCTCTCCCAAAGGGACCTGACCGAACAGCTTGAAATGCTCTTGAACAGGATCATACAGATACACCCCCTGTGTGGTACCCACCCACATGGAGCCCTTACTGTCCGTCAAGAGGCTCAGGATAGAAGAACTGCCAATACTCAATGAATCCGAGATACTATGCCTAAAGATCTTAAACCGGGTGCCGTCAAAGCGATTCAGGCCATTTCTACTTCCAAGCCATAGGAAACCTTGCTGATCCTGTGTAATGGAGGTCACCGTATTATTCGACAGACCATCTGTGGTCTGATAATTTTTAAAGTAGGTCGGTTGTGCCCGTACTTCGTAGGAGACAAACAGTAGATAAATCGTATAAATAAAAATAATTCTTTTCAAAGCCTATTCCTCTAGGCTAAAATAAACAATAAAAGCACACAAATTAGTTTTTTACTGATACGCTGTGATATAAAATTGAGACGCTGTGATTGAAGTTATGGTAATGATTTGTTGATTTTTATGTAATAATTGTAACCAAATATAAACGTATGTTTTGCCGTAAAATTTTGCCGGAGCCAATCTGGGCATTTGTTTTTCGACACATTGCTTATCCGCATACGATCGTGGAACTGCAAAGTCTGGAAGACGATGTCTCAATTGCCTATTACTTAACGACCAACTAAACCATCAATCAAAAAAAGGTACCAACCGATCATGATTTTTCAAACCACAAGTGGATGTTTTAATCTGATCACAGCATCACCATTTAAAAAACAAAATTATGCGTATGAAAAACAAACTACTTGCACAATGCGTAATGACCATGACATTACTGCTCGCATCTTTTGCCGTCGTTGCTCAGACAAGAGTCCTGACGGGAAAGATTGTAGACGAGACTGCAAGCCCTCTCGCAGGAGCTACGATTAAAGTAAAAGGAAGCACAATTGCGACCAGCTCAAATGCAGAGGGGCTCTTTTCCGTGGACATCCCCAATGATGCCAAATTGCTGGAAGTATCCTACATCGGCTATGCTACGACGGAGGTGCTGATCGTCGGAAGTGACATGACCATCGCCCTACAGCCCAATGCAGACCAAGGTCTGGATGAGGTAGTGGTCATTGGATACGGTACCGCCCGGAAAAAAGACCTGACAGGTTCCATGGTCACCATCGGAGCAAAAGATTTCAATAAAGGGATCATGACCAGTCCGGATCAGTTGATCCAGGGAAAGACACCCGGCGTGATGGTGATTAATAACACCGGACAGCCAGGTGGTTCTACAACCGTACGTATCAGGGGTAATTCCTCTATCCGAGCCAGTAACAATCCCTTGTTTGTACTCGATGGGGTTCCGATGTCCGGTAATTCTCCTTTGCCCGAGGGACGTGGCGGATTCTCCTCCGATAGAGGTAATCCACTGACCTACCTAAATCCGGGTGATATTGCCAGTATGGATATCCTGAAGGATGCCTCCGCTACCGCTATCTATGGATCACGCGGTGCCAATGGAGTGGTCATCATCACGACCAAAAAGGGAAAGATCGGATCGCCTGAGATCTCCATCGGTGCCTCCACCGGCATCTCCAGTATGCGTGAATTTCCAGATGTGCTCAATGCCGCTAAATTTAGAGAAGCGCTCAATTACTATACACCTTCCGAGGTGACCAGCTCAGATTTTGGAGGCAGTGAAGATGCTTTTAAAGCCATTACCCGGAATGCCGTCACCCAGAATTATTACGCAGACGTATCAGGCGGTACCGAACATGGCAAATATCGCCTGTCAGGTGGCTACCTCAATCAAAATGGGATTATTATTGGATCGCAGCTCAAGAAGTATACGGCCAACTTCACAGGCAATTTCCGGTTTTTAGAGAGTAAAAGACTTGGACTCGATTTCTCGGTGTTCCTAACACAGATGGACAATAAATATGCGCCCATCAATGCTACTGTAGGTTCAGAGGGCAACGTGATATCACAAGCCTTACAATGGAATCCTACGCGCCCCATAAGAGATGAGCAAGGGAATCCGACGTTCGTGAGCACCACTACCCGCAACCCCTTGACTAGTATAGACGCATTTAAGGATCTGGCAACGACCAATACCCTGGTCGTCAATATAGCGCCATATTATAAGATCACGGACGATTTGGAATATCGCTTTATCTACAGTGCGATGCGCCAGACAGGCAATCGCCAAGGGATGTATAGAGCAGGACTCATCGATCCTTCCAAAACGAAGGACGAAGAAGCATTTATCTCCAATAATGGGGAGACCAATCTGCAGATGACCCACATGCTTTCTTATAATAAGCAAGTAAGTGAGGATTGGCATGTCAATGCAGTCGCAGGATATGAATACCTGGATTACAATTACAACAATAACATATCCTTTGGTAGCGGATTCGACTTTTTGGGACTTGACTACTTTGACTACCTGCAGTATTCGCCGGTTTCAAGACGGGAGATCTCCTCCTACAGAAGTCCGACCAATCAGCTGCAATCTGTCTTTGCGCGTGGAGGAGTCAATTATCTGAATCGCTATTTGCTTACTGCGACAGTCAGAAGGGACGGCTCAACCAAATTCGGGGAGAATAACAAATATGCCATGTTTCCCTCACTTGCACTCGCCTGGAACATAGCGGAGGAAGAATTTCTGAAATCCAATACCAATATCAGTCAGTTGAAATTGCGATTGGGTTGGGGCAAAACCGGTAATCAGGAGTTTCCTTCTGGCGCTTCGTTGAATAGGCTTGTTTTTGGTAGCCAGAGTGTAGGCCAGGCCAATTACGGCAACTCGGACTTAAAATGGGAAACATCCACGACCTTGAATGCAGGTATCGACTTTGCCATATTAGACAATCGTCTTTACGGTTCCATCGATTATTTTAATAAAAAGACTACCGATGCGCTCTTTGAGCAGACACTCGCTCAGCCCGCGCCAGCAGGCCGTATATGGGTCAATCTGGATGGTGAGATCGTCAATAAAGGTGTCGAAGTTTCCTTGACAGGTACCATCGTCAAAAGTAAGGACTGGACCTGGGATCTGACCGGTAATGCCACTTTTCTTAAAAATAGTGTAAGCGGTCTAGTGGGGTATTACGAAACAGGTGCTTTGAGAGGGCAGGGCTTTTCTGGGGTACTGGGACAGCGCATGGTCAATGGACAGCCATTGAATGTGTGGTATCTGGCCGACTATCAGGGAATAGATCCACAAACGGGCATGAGCATGTATCGGGGTCAAGATGGGAGCATCAGCAGCGCCAACGATCCAGCTATCAATAAATTCTATTCCAATAGCCCCAATCCGAAGACTTTGGTGGGGATTTCGACCAATGTATCTTACAAGAAAGTTTCCCTCTCCGCCAATCTGAATGGAGCGATGGGACACTACCTATTCAACAATACTGCAGCCACCACTTTGGGAATCAGTAATCTATCTTCCCGTAATATCGGCTCGGCATTCTTTGATACCACTGTGAAGGAGTCCACTTCCAATTCGTCTGCGCCCTCTACCCGGTTTCTGGAAAAAGGCGACTACCTCAAGCTCGCTAATCTGACCTTGAGTTATCGATTGGGAGATCTCGGTAGTACCTTCAAAAACCTGAATGTGTCGCTGACGGGACAAAACCTCTTTATCATGACCAAATATACAGGCTTTGACCCAGAGGTCAATACGGACGGGTCCACTAACGGGATTCCATCTCTAGGGATCGAATACCTGCCTTATCCACCAGCCAGAAATATCCTTTTAGGAGTCAATTTTTCGCTTTAACGATGCCATACAAGTTACGGGACAACACTAAAAAACAAAAAAATGAAACTAAGATCTTTAATATATATAGTAATCGCTGGTTCAGTCGTCACAGGAGCATTCTCCTGTACCAAACTGAACGAAGAGTTTAAAGGAGAGCTGGAAGAAGGGACATCGAATATCGAACCGGGCGCCCTGTTGATCACAGCCTATAATTCGTTAAATACACCTTATCAACAGGAACAACGCTGGGTCATGCAGGAAGTATCTACAGATGCTGCCATGGCCCCCACCCGTGGTGGTGACTGGGATGACAATGGTATGCACCGCGCGATTCACTTGCATACCTGGAATGCCGATAATGGTTATATGAACAATACATTTGTCAGCTTAGGCACAGCGATATATAATGCCTCCAATGTGCTGAGGTACAAGCCCAGTGCCCAGCAGGCAGCAGAAGCAAAGTTTATACGTGCGCTCACCATGTTTGACATGCTAGACCTATATGGTGTGGTGCCGGTTAGAGAGGGCGCATCTATGGAAGATTTCAGGATAGCACCTGAGGTGCTACAGCCGCAAGCAGCGATCGACTACATCGTAAAGGACCTCACCGAAATCTTGAACAGTCTCCCGGAGAAAGAACCTAAAGAAGCCTTTATCGCCAATAGAAATGCCGCCAAGGTCCTATTGATGAAAATTTACCTCAATAAAGGAACATTTATAAATCGGCAGGCACCCACATTTGCGGTGGAGGATATGAATAAAGTCATTACCCTCGCAAAAGAAATCTCGGCCACCGGGATCTATCAGGTATCTGCTAAAGGAAGGTATTTCGACAACTTTGCACCGGACAACGATGTGAAATCCACGGAAAATATTTACACCCTTTTCAATAAAAATGGAGAACGTGGTGGCAACGTGGACCGGACCTGGAATACCATTGCTCACTATAATATGAACCCAGGTGGCTGGAATGGCTGGTGTACACTGTCCGATTATTATGATAAATTTACAGATGCTGACGAAAGAAGAGGGATCTACTTCGACTATGCGGCAGATACCACTTCCAATAAGAGCAAAAAATACCATCGTCAGAATGTAGGCTTTTTTGCTGGGCAACAATACAACTGGACGACCAACCAACCGTTGATGGCCCGGAATCCAGCAAAAGCACCCCTGTCCTTTACCCGGGAGGTAACGATACGTACCTCAGGAGCAACATTGGAAACAGGTGGCATCCGTCCAATGAAGTATGCCTATGATTTTGCGGCTAGCGGACAGAAAAATAACGATTGGGTTGTATTCCGGTATGCAGATGTATTGTTGATGCAGGCAGAGGCAATACTGAGGGGTGGGACCGGTGCAGCATCCGAAGCCCTGGCTTTGGTGAATGGTATCCGAACCCAGCGTGGTGTTAGTGCGTTGACGCTCCTGACACTGGATAACCTATTGGATGAACGAGCACGTGAGCTTTATTGGGAAGGGTGGCGAAGACAGGACCTGATCCGGTTCGGTAAATTCTTACTCGCCTGGCAGGAAAAACCGGCAGATCCCGATCCCAAAACGTTGGTATATGCTATACCCAGTCAACAGATTGCGGTCAATCCTAATTTGAAGCAGAACCCCGGTTACTAGTAGCGTAATGCATCACTTTTAAGAGCTGCCCTCATGGAGTTAACGACTTTATGGGGGCAGTGCTATAGTGACTGCAGGTGTGGATACATCAAAGACCAATAACGACCACTACTATATCTTCGTTTTGATAGGAGGGGTAGTAGCGGGATATGGCACCACTGGATTTGTAGGCAGCAAGTTCGTTATACACCTCTTTTCGGAGTATACCCTTACCTTTTCCATGGATAAATTTGATTTCGGGATAGTCCCAGTAGATCGCGTGATCAAGAGAGGTTCGCAGGAGATCCAGTGATTCGGTGAGCAGTTCATCGGCATCATAGTCTTCCCAGTCGCTCAAAAATGCTTGCGGGTGTAGATCTACAACTTTTGGGGGTCTTGGTAATTCTCTTGACATCCCTCAAAAGTAAGATTTATGTTCGGCAATTGAAATCCAAAAGCACCGTTGGGCAGGATGGATTGGTAAAAAACAGGGAGATGCGAACGCTAGCACCTCCCTGTTTTTATTCAATTTACTGCAGCGTTAAGACCGTCATCACCGGAAAATGATCCGAAGGGAATCTGCCATTATAGGTATCTGTCAATATCCCCCATTTATGGGCTTTAAATTGCTTTGTCACGAAGATGTGGTCGATGACAGCATTGTTGACCGGAAATTTGTCTCCTGTCTGAAACCCATTTGAGCTTCCATTTAATGCATATGGACGTTTTACCATTTTGCGGGTATCCGTCAATGAGGGTGCCTGGGCTAAACTTTTGTACCAGTCCGAGTTCGCGTCCCCGTTAAAGTCTCCCATTAGGATGACAGGTTGATCGTTGGCTATTTCTTTTATTTTTTTCAAGATCAATAAACTGGATTCTTTTCGCGCCACGATGCCCCTATGATCATAGTGTGCATTGAACGTGAAAAATGTCTTGCCAGACTGTTTATTTTTTAATTTTACCCAAGTACATATTCTGATATTAGAAGGAGCATCCCAACCCAGGCTCGGTTTATCAGAGGTCTCTGATAACCAGAAATCCCCCTTCTCAACAAGCTCAAAAAGGGCCGGTTTATAATAGATCGCAGAATGTTCACCCCCCGCTTTGCCATCGTCTCTGCCCAAGCCATAGCGCTCGAATTCAGGGAGTTGCTCGCTCAGGTCATCCAATTGATTTTTCAGAGCCTCCTGTGTTCCGAAAAGATCGAAATCGTGAAATTGTATAAGCTGTGCTATCGGTGTCACCCTATTCGACCATCTATCCGCACTGTCCTTTGGTGTATCATAGCGCAGGTTGTAGGTCGCTACCCGCATGTCTTGTGCATGTAGGGATAAGGATACTGTAGATAGCATTACGCAGATCAGCGATTTCATTTTTGATAATTTCATTTTTGCTTTTTTTTATGATCGTGTTTTCGCAGCTTACTAAGCTGATTTATCTCCTCTGTCAATTCAGTTCGACAATACGCCTATTGCCAGAAGATGTAGTTTTTTAAGTTCTTATTCAGCACCATTGCATTCGCCGGTATAGGGTAGTAGTATTGTCTACCATCCGTGTACCAGGTACGGGGCTGGGCTTTGAACCATTCCAGGTGTTTGTCCCCGGTCATCGTCTGATAGTTGGTCGCAGGACCTCCGATAGCAATTTTGGCCACCTTTGGATCTACGGATACCGATGGCCCCTTGTTGTTGCCATCATAAAAAATAACGTCTATCGTACCGTCCCGGTCTAGATCCATTGGTTGGTCCAAAGCTGGAATGTAGATACCTGACCATTCCAACTCAGCCATGATGTGGCCTTGCTTCCATCTTTTAAGGTCGTTGAATCGGAATCCCTCTAGCGCCAGTTCAACCTGTCTTTCGCGACGGATCTCCAAGAGTACCGGATCCGTGATATCTTTGAAGAATTTTTGACGTAGATACGGGTCTACCGCTGTCGGTAATTTGGTGATGCCCCCGGTGACACCAGCCCGTGCCCGCAATGCTCCGACCGTATTCTGCCAATCCACATCGTTGATTTCGCCCAATTCTGCACGTGCCTCAGCATAGTTCAATAGAATTTCTGCATAGCGCATCAGCGGGATCGCATTGGTATTCAACTGCCCGTTGTCATATTTGCTCTCATCCAGTGTGTACTTGATCGGTTGATAGCCCGTGTACGAGTAGCCATTGAAGTTTGGCGCTGCGGGCTTGCCGTCCCTTTTGTACCCCGGAGTACGGATCAGTTGAGATAGACGGTAGTCCCTATTCTGACATTCGTCATAGAACTCCTGCGTATTGTAGTTGCTCCTGCTGGTGTATGGCGTACCATCCCTGTTCAAGATCGTATTGATAAATGGACGTACCAAACTGTAGCGTGGGCCGTAGGTCGGAGAGGTCCAGTACCAGTTTGCGGAGTTAAGTACCGCTAGATTTTTGTTGAAAGCAATAGCAAGCATGACTTCCTGTGTCACCGCGGCATCACTGATGAATAGCTGCCGTTGTGAGAGCTCTGGACCTTTACCGGTATAGATGGAGTGCGGACCTTCTTTCATCAGCTTTTGGGCAGCATCTACCACCTGTCTGTAGTAGGTGTCTGCAGTCTCCGCCAGTCCGGGTATGTCATGATACCTACGAAAGGATGCTTCAAAGAGTGCAATTCGCGTTTTTAATCCCAATGCCGTCCATTTTGTGACCTCGGAACCGTCCAATGAGGAGGTCGTTTGTATATGCTGGTAGGCATAATCTAGATCAGCCAAGATATGGTCTATCACCACCTTGCGATCCCCACGATCTCCATATAGGATATCATTATCCGTAATAGAAAGTGCTTTATCTACCCACGGCACATCTCCAAAACGGGTCACCATCCGATAATAAAAGAACGCCCTAAAAAAACGTGCAATACCATTGTAATGATTGCGGGTCACCTCGGATACAGCTGGCTTGTTGTTGTTTTCTAGGAAATGGTTGATATTTCGTAGGTTTTTCCAATCCCAACCATTGCTGGTCTGTGCGGTATACGCATTCAATTTGAGGAAGTTGTCCAAATTGTTGACGGCACCATAGTCAGTCATCTGATCCATTCGGTATGCATCCGAAGAGGACGGTAGGTCATTGTAAAAGGATATGGAGTACCGACGTAAGCCACCTTCGGTACCAAATACATCTTCCTCCAAAGCGGACGATTGCGGAAATTCGTTGAGTTCGCAGCTACTGAATAATGCAAGTATGCTGAATAAATATATGATCTTTCTCATGTTCGTAAGATTAAAAAGTAACAGATACACCTAGGCTTAATGATTTCATGATGGGATAGTTAAAGCCATCTCCAGCATTGCTGTCGCTGATATCTGGATCAGACTTGCCGATGTTACTGACATCCAGATCACGGGTGTGCTTATAGAATGGTGACCAGCTCCAGAGGTTTTCACCCGATAGGGACGCCTTCACATTTTGAAATCCCCATTTAGAGACGATAGCTTGTGGAAGACTGTAGCCCACCTGCATATTCTTCAGGCGAATATAGCCCACATTCTGCAAATAGCGCGTTTGCGGTGTTTCCTTTACAGATTGATTGTATCCCGCATATCGAGGTAAGTAAGCCCCCTTATTGTCTTCTGTCCAGTAGTTGTTCAAGTGCCATTCTGGGAGATTATTGTAAGGTCTATTGTATTGACCCCAGAAAATAGACTCATTACTGGGGTACCAGTGCTGACGACCAACTCCTTGGAAGAAAGTAGACAGGGAAATCCCATTCCAATCCGCATTGAAGTTAAATCCGAATATATAACGGGGATCTTTGTTGCCGATGATTCGCTTATCCCCATGATTACTCAATGTATTCGTACCGTAGTCGATTACTTCATCCCCGTTAAGATCCGCAAATCGGATGTCACCAGGATATACCGTCCCCGCACTTGATGATTTGATCAGGATCTGTTTGGCGGCATTATCAATTTCCTGTTGAGACTGGAAGAGTCCTTGTGTCTCATATCCCCAGATCTCACCGACTGTCTGTCCGGCATAATAGTCGTCCAGGTTGCCTGTGAGGTTGTTATATTTGTCGATCTTGGACTTGTAGTCTGCTAAGGTTCCCTTTACACTATATTTAAAAGATTTGCCCGCTAGGTCAAAGCGGTCATTGTACGATAGAGAGAGCTCATACCCTTTGGTTGTCATGTCTGCATAGTTGCCTTTCGGAGATGTGGCACCGAAGATATCAGGCAGCGTCATACCTACTGTAAACATGTCTGTAGTCTTGCGGCTATACATATCCGCAACCAATTGAAGCTTGCCATTGAGGAAGCTCATGTCCACTCCAAAATTGGCCGTTGTAGCCGTCTCCCATGTCAATTGATCCGGAAGTACAACAGGCTGTTGGGTATAGCGCGGTCGTTCGCCGTTGATGATGCGGTCCGATGTGCTGATGTTGTAAATCTGTAGAAAGGAGTAGGATCTGATATTACCGTTACCCAATGATCCATACGAACCTCTGAATTTCAGGTCCGAGATATATTCAGGACTCACATCCCAGAAGGATTCCTGAGAAGCTCTCCAGCCTAAAGATGCCGATGGGAAGAAGGCCCACTGCGAACCTATCGGGAATTTTGACGACCCATCGTACCGGCCATTTACCTCCAAGAGGTAACGCTCTTTATAGCCATAATTTGCTCTGAAAAATAAACCTGCAATTCGGTATTTTTCATAATTGCCGGAAGAAGTAATCGCATCACCAAGAGCAAGGTTGATGTTGCTTACGTCACTGGTCAGCAATCCATTTTTCGAAACATCTATACTTTCCATTACCTTCTGCTCATAGTTGTATCCGATCAACCCCTTGAAATAATGGTCCTCTTTGAACGTATTTTCATATTCTGCATATAAGTTGGTAAATAAGCTTCGTTCGCGCAGCACATATTCCGAGATATCGTTATACTGTGTCGCAAGTTGCAAGACCTCACCCTCCTTCACGCTATAAGGAATAGGTATCCGTATCCGTGTAGCCATATTATCCTTATTCATAAAGGTGAAATCCCCCTTTACCCGAAAGCTGTTGTTGAAGAAATTGGTTTCGAAACTCGTGGTATTGCGAAGCAATCCATCATCCGTATCCTTCCCATTCTTACTCCATATAAAATCACCGATAGAGTAAGCTGCAGAATATGAAAGTGTACCATCAGGGTTGAAGATAGGGGAGGTCGGATGTCCTTCATCTGCTATATTACGAAGGATGTTGCCACCTTCTCCCACCGTCATCGGAATGTGGTATTTCTTGGATGAATAATCCAGATTATTCGCCACACGTAGCCAGTCAGTCACCTGCACGCCACCCTTCGCTCTCAGGTTCAGGCTCTTGAAGTTGTCCGTGTTATAACGGTATAGACCCCCGTAATCGTAGTACCTTCCCGATAAGTAGAAATCTACTTTTTCGGACGATCCATTAATCGAGATATTGTGATTCTGAGCCAGTACATTGTCTTTGATCAATGCCTTGTAGTAATCTTCATTACCATAATAGACATAGTTTCCGTTTCCATCTACGGTGACCGGCTCATCAATGCCGGCATCCTTACGGCGTTTGAATTCCTCCAGCCAGGCAATCGAAAACGGTTGTGTCTTATTCATTTTGCTCGGGATGGAAGAGTAGTTGTTCCAGGAGTTGTAGGCTTCCGAGAAATGAGAGGCATATACATATCCATCAGTGACAAAATTGGGAGTTGCGGTCGGTTTCTGGCTCGCTACCGATCCGGTGTAGCTGACAGATGTGCGACCTTGCTTGGCCCGTTTGGTGCTGATCAGGACGACCCCAAAGGTTCCTCTTGAACCATATATAGCTGCTGAGGACGCATCTTTAAGTACAGATACAGATTCGATATCGTCCGGATTTAAGCTTGCCGGGTCGCCCTCTACACCATCAATTAAAATAAGAGCCGAGCCACCTTGACCGATGGATGTCGTTCCCCGGATATTGAAGCTCGCAGATCGGCTGGGTTTGCCATCCGCCAGATTGATATTTAGATTGGGAACGGCTCCCTGTAGCATTTGTGTAGCATTCGCAGCCATGCGGCCTTCAAATACCTCTTTGCCCACCTGATCCACAGCACCGGTTAGGTTTGCTTTTTTCTGCGTACCGTACCCGACGACCACAACCTCTTCCAGTTCGGATGATCCTTCTTCCATCCGGACGAGGATGGAATTGTTATCCGCAGGTTTGACTCTGAAATTGTTTTCCTCTTTATTCCCATACCCGACTATTGAAAATCGAATGTTGTACAATTTCCCAGATTCAAGCGACTCAAACAAAAATAGTCCCTTGGCATCCGTGGCTGTATTGGTGATGACTTTGTGAAGGGAGTCTGTGACTGTTACGGTCACCCCGGAGAGTAGAGCCCCGGATTGATTGATAACAGTTCCTTTGACACGGCCCTTTTGCTGGCCATACAAGGGCGCGGTAAACACTAAGGCGCCCAAGGCGAGAACAAGCGCTCTCTTTTTGAGGTGTTCGTTAATTTTCATCAGTATATAATTTGTTTTTTATCGGTGATGAAGCTATCATGAGCAATATTCATCGCTGTTTGTAGGCGTTTGCTCATGATGGTTTCATTGGTGATAGTTGTTTCATGTGCATATCCATTCGGATAGGTGAAGGGCAGGCCCATGATGGTTTTGTTTAAAAAATTAGGCAATACGATACCAGGCAACACGTTATTCATTGTTGATTAATTATATTTTTTGGTGATGGGACGCTATTTTATCGTTTCTTGTTTTTGGTGCAAGTAGTAAGTTGATCCGCTTTTTTGGTACTCCAATTCATTGAGTCCACATATGATATCCAGTACATGCTCCAGGGTGTCAGATTCGTTGAATTCTCCCGTAAAAGTCAATTTCCGGAGATCAACATCCTCATGGTTGATCGTCACCCGTTTGGATTGTGCAATCTGCTCAAAGACCGCTTTCAATGCCGTACTTTCGAAACGTAGGGTAGGGGTAGCAATTTTCACCGTGTGCACAGATGGCATTTTAGGTTCATCTTTCACTTTATTTAAAGGACGATCCCGAGGCACTGCTACCTTCCATTCCAACTGCTGAGTAGTATTATCGATTGCAATATAATCGCCCGGTTGTAAGCGTGTTTTTTTCAGCAGACTTGTTGCCGGAGTAGTGGACTCGATGAGTATGGAGCCCTCCAATAAGTGTATGTCCGTCTTTCTGTGATCCCCATCGACGATAAAGATGGTGCCCAGTGCAGTCGTTGCAATACTATTGCTGATGACGGTAAAAGGTCTTTTTTTATCTTTTTTAACGTCAAACTTCCCTCTCCCCAATAGCGTGAGGATACGCGCCGTGTCCGAAAAATGAGGCATGTAGGACAGTGAACTGCCAGGTGACAAGGTGACTTTGCTACTATCCGGTAGTCGATATGTTTTGTCGAGATTGGACGCATTCACAATGCTCGCCGGTGTGTTGGTCATCTGTGGAGATGGGGCATCTGAATAAGCGCCGTATCTCCAGATACTCCAGCATACTCCAGTGATCAGAAGGAGGGTGGCAGCGACTGTAAGGGCCGTACGCCATAAAACGGGATTTGGTCTGGAGGTGGGCACACTGATGCTGGCCAGTATATTGGCATAAGCTCTTTTTTTCTGTGTATCCGTAAGTGTCCGGCATGGTGCGTCGATCTGCTTGTCGAATAGCGTTTTGAGAGTTTCCTTCAGTTCAGGATCCTGCCTCTCCAATTGAGAGAGCAGTTGCTGCCTATCCTCAACAGAAGAATATCCTGACCAAAATTTCTGTATGCGATGCTTTATATTCATATCGTTGTAGTAAATACTCGCAAACCCCATTTAGGGGATGGAATTTTGGATTAATAAATCGTTAAGATTCTGTAAAGATTAAAATGCTAAGAAGTAGCAAAACACCAATATGCCCATCGCTACAGAAGGGGACTGATTCTTGATGTAATCTTTGATTGTTCGGTTGGACTGTTTGAGGTAGTCCTTGACGGATTCTTTGCTTATACCCATCAGCTGGGCGACTTCATCTGTCGATCTGCCCTCAAAACGGCAGAGCTTAAAAACCTCCCGTTTCTTTTTGGGTAATTCTTCTACCGCTTGGTGAATGATGCTAAGCTGTTGTTGATAAAGGTCTTCGTCTATGATATCTTCATTCTCCAGTTGTAGATATTGCTCATAGCTATCTATACTTTCGATAGATTCCTTCACCCTTTTCTTTAAGAATGTGAGTGATTTGTTGTAGCTGACGACAAATAGCCACCCCGGTATAGATTTTTGATCCGTCAGTGTATGTTTATGCTGCCATAGGGATATAAATACTTCCTGTAATAAGTCTTCTGCACATTCTGGACGTTTGACCAACCGTAGGATATTGGCATACACAGCGTCAGCATGCGTTTGGTACAACTGCTCAAACTCAATAAGATCTATACTACCTTTGTCAGATGAAATATGCGGATAAACAACGTCAGCCATAGCATTAAGTATGTTTTTGGATAGCCTAACTATGCACTATCCATTATGCAGGACAAAGCTATCCAATAAATAATACCCCCAAATAAAGGAAGTATTAAGGAATTGTTAAGGATTCTTGTGCCGCCGTCTACCTCCATAAGTAGACAATTCAGTTCAAGCTAACTCAATGATAAATCAAAAGTGATAATCAGTTCGACTGCTAGCGTAAATTTCTCAATCTGTCTGTGTAAATGTATTTTATTTTTAATAAATTACAAATATTATATTGTTAATTGTGTATAATTTATGTAATATTAATATTTTAGAAGAAAAATAATATTCATTGATAGTGATGCTATTATTTTGATTTTGTAATCACGTAATTTAAATTATATATGAAAAGAAAAATAGGTTGTAATGCTAAGATTCTAACGTTATTGTTTTTATATCTTAATATTATTCCTTTATACGCACAATTATTTGATGGAAATAGAATTGTAAAGCCGGGACTTACTCCAGAGGTATTTTCTTTGTTTAAAAGCACAGATTATCCAATGCAGTTTTCTAAGGGGCTTGCTAATATTACGACTAATGTTTTTACATTTCAATTGAATAATTTCAATTATCCGATATCTATCAGTTACAACGCCTCCGGTATCAAAGTAGCAGAGATGTCCAGTTCTATAGGGCTTGGTTGGTCAATAAATGCGGGGGGCCTTATTTCTTCAATGGTAAATGGTCTAGATGATTTAGGTCCTAATGGGCGATATAATTTCACGCCAGTTTTTCCAGAAAATAGGCCTCTAAAAACCGAATTCCAATATCTTGGAGCAGGGGAATATGTTGGCAATTCCGATTATAATTGGTGTATGCAAGTGTCTGGATATCCTGTTGCTAGAATTGAAGTGAGTCCATTTTCCGGACCAATTTTAGATACCGAACCTGACATCTTCTATTTCAATACGGGTGAATCATCAGGAAAGTTTTTCTTCGGTCAGGACAAGAAAATTTATACTATGCCCTTTAGGAAACTGAAGATCAGTTATGATTCAGGAAAGTTTAAAATAATTGATGAGAAAGGAGTACAATACATTTTTGATGTAATCGAGCTTTCGACCACTTATTCAAAGGAGTCAAGCAATAACACAAAATTTATAACCAATTCGCAGCCTATTGTTTCGACAAGCTATTATTTGTCGTCGATAATAACTCCAGATAATGAACGTCTTGATTTTGAATATATAGATTTGAACTTTAAATATGACAACCAAGAGCAATTTACTCGATTTAAAGCGTTGAGTACCCATCTGGACGAATGGTCTATGGACGCTGAGACAAGTGTCAAGGGTATTGTTGATGTGCAAGGTAGATTTATCCATAAAATCCGATCCAGTCGGGGTGAACAAGTCAATTTTATATATTCAGATTGTAGTCGAAAGGATCTTTATTCTGGTCTGATTGACAATAAGTTCTATACAGGTGGAAGAAGTTTGAAGCAAATACAGATTATAAATGGGAATACGACTAAGGTGTTCGACCTCTACCAATCGTATTTTTCAACAGGTGCAAATATTAAAGAATGTTCAACTGTAAATATTAATCCGAATGAAGTAAAGTTAAGGTTGGATAGTATGGGGTTTGCAAATGAAGGTAAGTTTAAGCTTAGCTATTTTGGCGATGTGATTCCAAATAGGATTGAAGGTGGTGTTGATCATTGGGGATATCCTTCAAACTCGCCAGGGAAGTATTCTCATGATATTGATTTTGGGTTTGTTACAAATTCTGGAGAGAGAAGAGCTTCGTTAGAACCTACTCGCGTTACAAATCTCAAGAAGATTATTTATCCGACCGGAGGAGCAGATGTTTTTGACTACGAATTGAATACTTATTGTGATACTATTTCAGGGGGCTACGTTGATAGTCTAGTGTCAAAAGTTGTTCAATACTATTATCAAGATGGAGATGGAAGAAGAGTTATTCCTTTTACTGTGAAGAATGTAGATTTACTCACTTCATATATTCGGTTTAATACGACAGTGGCACCGGCACAACCTAATTTGCAGTTTAATGTTATGATAAGAAATGCTACTGGACAGTACTTTTACTATGAATCAGTTTCTGGACCGAGAACAATAGATTTTAATTTGCCGCCAGATAATTATGAACTGATTGTGGATCAAACGGGAGTATTTGATGACGGTTTTATTATCATTGGATGGAATGAAAAGCAACAAATTCATCGGCCCTCGGCTATTCTGAATAAGAGCGTCGGAGGACTACGATTAAAGTCTATAAAAAAGTACAGTGATGATGAATTAAAGCTGGAAAGTATCCGGCGGTATGAATATAACCAGATTAATAATAGAAATTTTTCTAGTGGTCATCTCTATTATAAGCCGGTATATTCTTATAGGATGAAAAAAACCACAAGATTTATTGACTACGACAAAACAGTTATGTATATCCAAATAGACGCTCCATATTTAGCTCAGAATTCAAGCTCAATTACTCATTTGTTTGGCTACGGAGGTTCACATATATTATATACTGATGTTCGGGAATATTTTGATGAATTTGGACAAAATGGATATAATGATTATAAGTATTCCTACAGCGAAGACTTGAGACCATTTGATCCGTCAAGCTTTACTCCACCAACTAGTTATGAATTTAAGAGGGATCTTCTACTGAGCAAGAAAACTTACATAATGTCTCAGAACCTTCCCAAGTTAGTGTTGTCAACTCAAAATTTCTATAATTTTAATTACACTAGCCCATTAGGTAATGCGACAGAATTTGGCGAACACTATACCGATCCTGAAAAACCCAATGAAAAACATGCATTAGGTTTGAAAGTTAAGCTTGTCTATCCCGAGTTCCAAAGCAAAGAGGCATGGAACAGAGATGGTGCGGGGTTTGAAATTTCATCATATAAACTCATATCGAATTGGGTTTATCTAGATTCTACAGTTACAATTAGTTATGATGGAAGTTCCCCTATTGTATCAACTCAAAAATTTAAGTATTTAAATCCTCTGCATGCTCAGTTAAGTCTGATAGAGAGGAATAGTAGCAAAAGTAATAGTATTTCATACACACGGTTCACTTATCCGTTAGACTATAGCAGCGGTACCCCGTTTATTGATCTACTACAGAACAAAGGCGTCGTAGATAGAAAAATAGAATCAGTTGATTATGTGTTTAGTGATAATAAATATTCGATTACCCAAGGTAATATTGAAGTCAACAGAGATAATACTTTGTCTCTATATAAAAAACTAAAATTGAATTCAACATATCCAATTCCCTTTTCGTCATTTAAATTCAGTGCTGGCCTGTTAGGTTCGCAGGGCGCACAGGTTAGTACTTATCTACCAGATTCTAAATATGAACTTATTTATACTGTTAATAGACATGATGCTACTGGTAATCCACTTGAGGTTAAGTATTTATCAGCACCTGCCACTACCTATATATGGGGTTATAATGGAAAGTATCCAATTGCCGAGATAGTGAATGCCAACTATGCAGATGTGGTGTCCAAGCTAGGCGGTCAGGCTGTCCTAGATAATCTTAACGGCTCGGGTGTCACCGATGATTTCATTGTGCAGAAGATGAATGCCTTACGAGCAGCCCTTCCCAATGCCCAGATCACCTCGTATACCTACAAGCCGCTAGCGGGTATGACCAGCAAGACAGATCCCAGAGGTGCCACAGAGTACTATCAGTATGACGGTTTCCAACGCTTACAGCATGTACTCGATCAGGTCAAGCAACTCCGACAAAGCTATGATTACCATTACAGACCTTAATCCATTGGTAAGATTATGAAAAGACATATCCTCACATCCGCCATATTTGCCGCATTGCTGTCAGGTTCCGTATCTGCCCAGAGCAACGATACCACCCTGAGCAGTTATACCAACCAGACTGAGATCGTCGCGCGCAACAGTATTACCCTGAAGCCCGGCTTCCATATCCCGGCCGGTAAGACCGTACGGATCTATATCAACAGCAGCCTGGTCAACTTTCCCAACCTGCAGACCCAGCTCAGTACCGGCCAGAATTATATCCTGACCCGTATCTTCCGCGAGCCCGTCACCGTGGCCCAGCTCGGCCAGCAGCGCACCATAGGGCAGGAGAACCAGACCGTGCAGTACTTCGATGGACTGGGGCGTCCCCTGCAGACCCTGCAGGTACAGGCCTCTCCCGGATACAAAGACATCGTACAGCATATCGAGTACGACGGCTTTGGTCGTGAGAGCAAGAAATATCTCCCTTATTCCGAAAACACGGCCACCAATGGCGCCTACCGTGCCAATGCTGCCACGCAGGTACTCAACTATTACGCAGATCCTGCCACAGGCAAGGGCTGGGATACCCATGTCAAGAAAACAGCCAGCCCATATGCAGTTACCGTCTTTGAGAACAGTCCCCTCAATAGGGTGCTGGAGCAGGGTGCTCCCGGAGCCGCATGGCAGCCTTCCGCTACGCCCGGCGCAGGCCATACGGTCAAGACCACCTACGGCAGCAATACGGCCAGTGGACTTGACGTGGTGAGATTATGGTCTGTCACGCCTACAGGAGCTACCGGCGCCACCAACTACGCTGCCGGTAAGCTCTACCGCACTACGCTGCGGGACGAGAACAGCACCAATACCACCTCCCGGGCAGGATCGGTAGACGAGTACAAGGACTTTGAAGACCGGGTCGTGCTCAAGCGTGTATGGGAGAGCGAGACCAAAGCCCTGAATACCTACTATGTGTACGACGACTTCGGCGATCTTCGCTACGTCATCCCTCCGGCGGTCACTGCCACCAGCTTTACCGAAGCAGATGCCGGTTTCGCGAATTACATCTATGCCTATAAGTACGATGGCCGCAGACGGCTCATCGAGAAGAAGATCCCCGGCAAGGGTTGGGAGTATCTCGTATACAATAAGAATGATCAGGTGGTACTCACCCAGGATGCCAGCCAGCGGGCACGTAAAGAGTGGACCTATACCCGGTACGATGCCTTTAGCCGTGTGACCTCCACGGGACTCTATACCAATACCGTGCAGCTTACACTTGCAGCTATAAATACTTTGGTAAATGCTGCTACCGGTTCGCTTTGGGAGACCCGTAGCGGAGCAGATTACCCGTCTCCCGCCACGACCTTTCCACTGGCAGGTACTGGCATTACGATCATGCCCCATATCGTCAACTACTATGATGACTATAGCTTTACAGGAGCTGCTACGTTTCCTGTAGCTGCCATTACCAGGAGTACGATGACCAGATCCCTACAGACCGGTACCAAAGTGTACCGTACTGACGGGACACTGCCATTGCTGACCGTACTTTACTATGACGATTATGGCCGCGTCATCCAGACCGCCGCTAATAACCATCTGGAAGGCAAGGACTATATCACCAATACTTACAATTTTGTGGGAGAGCTGCTGACC
>Ga0160465_100303_pt1 | contig 30349 bp, 22 predicted proteins | sample HID1971K_E11MG_FD_108209 | JGI IMG/M metagenome (GOLD analysis project Ga0160465, IMG submission 108209) | Enriched millipede-associated microbial communities from UW Madison campus, WI, USA - HID1971K_E11 MG | ecosystem: Host-associated > Arthropoda: Insects > Digestive system > Unclassified ...
AGCAACCACTGGCGCCCTCCACCGCCTCGTTCTACAGAGCCTGATGATTCACACCTTACGAAAAAAGGAACCTGCCAATGTATGAAGAAAACCTGCAACTGCTGATCAACGGCCAATGGCGCCGAGGCCCAAGCCACTAAAGTGTTGGTAGTCGCACACGCTGGCCCGGACTACTTCACACAGGTAGCCAGCGTTATCGCAACGGCGAAGACACCACGAGCAAGTAGCTTTTAGTGCATGACTAGGCTTTTGACTGCATCAAGCTTCTGCCAGTCATTTCGCTGGGCGGGGCCAGTCCCATGAGCTCGAGAACAGTGGGTGCGATATCGCAAAGGCGGCCATCCACTAAATCAAAAGCGTTGCATTCGTTACCCACGTAGATCAACGGCACAGGATTCAGAGTATGCGCCGTATGCACTTGACCGCTCAGAGGATCGCTCATCTGTTCGACGTTGCCATGATCAGCAGTAATCAGACAGTGCCCTCCCACCTTAAGGGTTGCCTCTACCACCTGGCGTAAACATTCATCCAACACCTCCACCGCCTTCACTGCAGCATCAAACGAACCCGTATGCCCAACCATGTCACCATTGGCATAGTTGCAGACGACAAGATCATGCTCGCGGCTGAGTATTTCGGCGACCAGGCTACCCGTCAGTTCGTACGCACTCATCTCTGGCTGCAGATCGTAGGACGTGACGAGAGGTGAACGGATCAGAACTCGACGCTCACGATCAAAAGGTTCCTCCCGACCGCCGTTGAAGAAGAATGTGACATGAGCATATTTTTCTGTTTCAGCGATTCGGAGCTGAGTTTTTCCGAGCCCTGCCAAGTACTCACCCAGGCTGTTGCTAATCGGTTCTGGTGGAAATGCGCAAGGACCGTCCAAGTCGTCGGCATACTGAGTCAGTGTCAGCAAACGGTTTTTGGGGATTACCTTAAGCCGTGGAAATGCCTCGAAGATCGGTGAGATCAGAGCCTCGCATAGCTGGCGTGCCCGGTCGGGGCGGAAATTCATGAAGATGATCGCGTCATCCTCACCGATCGGCTCTGCCGATCCGATCCGGGTAGCCTGGACAAACTCGTCGGACTCACCTCGCTCGTACGCCGCGTCGAGGGCGTCGCCGGCGGATTCAGCATGGTGCAGGGCTTCACCTAGGGTAATCAGCCGATAGGCTGACTCCACACGACTCCAGCGCTTGTCTCGATCTAACGCAAAATACCGCCCAATCACTGTCGCGATTCGACCACATTGCTGCTCCGCCAGCGCATGCTCAAGCGCAGCTATCGATTCCCCTGCGCTTTTTGGAGGCGTGTCACGACCGTCCAGAAATGCATGCACGTACAGCCGCTCAATCCCCGCCTTAGCAAAAATCTGGCAACCAGAGATTATCTGATCTATGTGACTGTGAACGCCACCAGGTGAGAGCAACCCCATTACATGTATCGCACCGCCACGGGCTCGCGTCCCACTCAATAGCTGCATAAGGGCCGGGTTGTTCGCAAAGGAACCGTCCTCTACGGCTTTGTTGATACGGGTGAAGTTTTGATACACGATTCGGCCCGCCCCCAGGTTCATGTGCCCAACCTCGGAGTTGCCCATCTGGCCGTCAGGTAAACCAACCGCTAAGCCCGATGTTGCTATCAGACTGTGTGGGTAGCGTTGTAACAAGCTGTCCAAGGTTGGCGTGCGGGCAGCGGCAAAGGCATTAGACTCTACCTCCGCCCGCACACCGATCCCATCAAGGATGATCAGTGTGCAGGTGGTCATCTTAGGTACTCACTCAGAAAATGTAGTCAGTGGTGAGGAAGCTCGATTCACGGTTACCAATGATGTCGCTAACCAGTTCCTTGTTTTGCTCATTGAACTTGGTGGCTACCAGGGTACGGATCGAGAACACGCGCAGGGCGTCATGCACGGAAAGTGTCCCTTCCGCGGAATTCTTGCGACCGTTGAAGGGATAGGAATCCGGGCCACGTTGGCACTGGGTGTTGAGGTTGATACGACCGACTTGGTTAGCGAACACGTCAACCAGGCGACCGACCTGAGCGCGGTTGGTGCCGAAGATACTCAGTTGCTGACCGAAGTCAGAGTTCAAGACATAGTCGATTACAGTCTGCAGATCACGATATGGAACTACCGGTACCAACGGGCCGAACTGCTCTTCCTGGTAGATCCGCATCTCCGTGGAGACCGGGTACAAAACTGCAGGGAGGAAGAATGAGCCGCGAGCATCACCCCCGCCTTCGTTGACGATGCGAGCACCTTTTTCTTGGGCATCAGCGACCAGCGAATTGAGGTAATCAACCTTGCCGGGTTCAGGCATTGGCGTCAATGCAACGCCTGGTTCCCAAGGCATACCGGGCTTGAGAGAGGCAAGCTGGTGGTTGAACTTCTCGAGAAACTGATCGACCACGTCTTCATGCACGAAGAGAATTTTGAGGGCAGTGCAGCGCTGACCATTGAAGGAAAGAGAACCGGTCACTGCTTCGTTGACCGCGCTATCCAAATCCACTTCCGGAAGAACGATGCCTGGGTTTTTTGCATCCAACCCCAGCGCAGCTCGCAGACGGTGCGGACGCGGGTGCAGCTTTTTGAGAGCACTCGCGCCCTTGTTCGTGCCAATGAAGGCGAAGATGTCGACCTTGCCGCTAGCCATGAGGGCACTCACGGTTTCACGGCCACTGCCGTAAATCACGTTGATAACGCCAGCGGGGAAACTGTCGCGGAAGGCCTCAAGCAGCGGGCGAATCAGGAGCACGCCGAACTTGGCTGGCTTGAAGACCACGGTGTTACCCATGATCAGGGCCGGAATCAGTGTGGTGAAGGTTTCGTTCAGTGGGTAGTTGTAAGGGCCCATGCACAGGGTGACGCCCAGCGGCACACGGCGGATTTGCCCAAGGGTATCCTGCTCCAATTCGAAGCGGCTGGAGCGACGATGCAGATCCTTCAGTGCGTTGATGGTATCGACAATGTAATCACAGGTACGGTCGAACTCTTTCTCGGATTCCTTAAGATTCTTGCCGATCTCCCACATCAGCAGTTTGACCACCGCGGTACGCTGCTCACGCATCCTGGCGAGGAAAGCTTCGACATGGCGAATGCGCTCAGCAACTCGCATAGTAGGCCACTCACCTTGACCGTTGTCATAAGCTTTGACGGCTGCGTCCAAGGCAGTGAGGGCAGCATCAGCATCCATCTCAGGAAAGCTGCCTAGAACGACTTGTTGATCACCTTCTGGGGTGGAAAGGTAAACCGGGCTGGTGACCTTCAGCAGGCTACCCGACCAATGCTGGAGCTGCCCACCCACAAGGTACTCGCGCTGCTCCACGGGAGCTCCCAGCCGGTAGGCCTCAGGGATATCATTCAAGGAGGGAAAAAGGTTGGCTAAGCGGTGCGTGGTCATCTTGGATTTCTCTTGGAATGTGTTGAAGATTAGCGGCCTATCAGCAGGCCACGCCGTGCGAATACAATCAGGTATGCCGGGGCTGACCCGCCTTGCAGATTGAGAGGAACGAGTGCACATCCAGCGATGCACCACCGACCAAGCCACCATCGATGTCAGGTTGAGCGAACAACTCGGCGGCGTTATCCCCCTTGACGCTACCGCCATAGAGAATCCGAGTTGTGCGTGCTACCTCAGAGTTGTTCTCAGCGATGTACTGGCGAATATGACGGTGTACTTCTTGCGCCTGCTCAGGCGTAGCGGTTTCCCCCGTACCGATCGCCCATACCGGTTCGTATGCCAACACTCCACCGCCAAGTTGATTCACGCCAAGAAGGTCGAGGACAGCCTGAAGTTGTTTATTCACCACCTCCAGGGTTACGCCCTTACGGCGCTGTTCCAACGTCTCACCCACGCACAACACAGGCGTCAGCCCTGATCGTAGTGCCGCTTGGAATTTAGTGGCCACCAAATCATTGCCCTCACCGTAGAGGCTACGGCGCTCGGAGTGGCCGACCAGGACATAATGGCAACCGAAGTCTCGAAGCATCGCCCCTGAGATCTCTCCGGTGAACGCCCCGTGCTCAGCCTGATTCAGGTCCTGAGCACCCAACTGGATTGACGACTGGACGACCAAATTTGCCAGTTGCTCGAGGTAGATGAATGGAGGGCAGATCGCGACGTCAACGCTCTCCAATCGCTCCAGCGGCGCGAGGATCTTGGACAACAATTCAGCATTGCTCTTGCGGGAGCCATTCATCTTCCAATTGCCGATAACAAGCTTGTTAGCCATGTTCATCCCCCACTCACGACTTACGAGAGAGCAGGAGTTCGACACTGTATGGAGCACGCGCGAGTAGTGCTTCCTCGATGCGTAAAAGGCGGTTGTACTTGCCCACGCGATCAGAGCGGCAAAGTGAACCGGTTTTGATTTGCCCCGCGCCGGTAGCGACAGCGAGGTCGGCGATGGTGGTGTCTTCGGTTTCGCCAGAGCGGTGGGAGATCACCGCTGTGTAACCAGCTTTCTGCGCCATGCGGATAGCATCAAAGGTCTCACTCAAGCTACCGATCTGGTTGAACTTAATCAGGATCGAGTTGGCGATGCCTTGCTGGATACCTTCACTCAGGATTTGAGTATTGGTAACGAACAAGTCGTCGCCGACCAGTTGCACCTTGCTGCCCAGACGTTTGGTCAGGTATGCCCACCCATCCCAATCGCTCTCGTCCATTCCATCTTCAATGGAGACAATCGGGTAGGCATCACACAGGCCCACCAGGTACTCAGCAAACTCAACGGAAGAGAAAGATTTGCCCTCCCCTGCCAATACGTAGCGACCGTCCTTGAAGAACTCAGACGCAGCACAGTCCAGGGCCAAAGTAATGTCTTTCCCAAGCTCGTAGCCCGATAGGGTTACAGCTTCCTTGATGACGACCAAGGCTTCTTCGTTAGACGACAAAGACGGGGCGAACCCGCCCTCATCGCCCACGGCAGTGTTCAGACCACGTTCGTTCAGCACCTTCTTCAAGCAGTGAAAAATTTCAGCACCCATACGCAGTGCTTCACGGAAGCTTGTGGCACTGACGGGCTGGATCATGAACTCCTGAATATCGATGTTGTTATCAGCGTGCTCACCACCGTTGAGGATGTTCATCATTGGAACCGGCATCGCCATCCGCTGCTCTGTGCTGTACAGCGAAGCCAGATGTTCGTAGAGCGGGATGTTGAGAGCCGCAGCAGCGGCCTTGGCCGTTGCCAGCGATACCGCTAAGATTGCATTCGCACCGAGAATAGATTTCGAGTCAGTTCCGTCAAGGGTAATCATGGCCTGATCAATCACACGCTGACTCAGCGCGTCTAAACCAATTATCCGCTCTCGAATGGGATTGTTAACGTTCTCCACGGCGCGCATTACGCCCTTACCATGGTAGCGCCATGAGCCATCGCGCAACTCGAGGGCTTCACGAGACCCAGTCGACGCACCGGACGGAACACTCGCTTCCCCCACCACGCCACATTCAAGTGTGACTACGGCTTCAACTGTAGGGTTACCACGAGAGTCCAGGATTTCGCGGGCGAATACGTTTTGGATCAGGGTGTTCTTTTTCACAGACGGTACCAACGGAGCTATATGGGTTGCGGTTTTAGAGTCTGGGGCTAGCAGTTCCTGCTGCTCTGCCACTTGCACGCGAAAGTCAAAATCACGCGGCCATTCACCTTCATCATGGAGATCATGTTCACGTCGATGTGCAGCGGCACTGTTACTCAGGTCGGTCATGTAACACTCCTCTCAGGTGATGAGATCGCCAACACGCACAATGCGCAGGGTGTTTGTTCCGCCTTGCGCATTCAGGTAGCTGCCCTTGGTGATCAGCACGTGATCGCCCTCAGCAACCACACCTCGATGCAGCAACTCATCGATGGCTCGTTGATTCACTTCATCTGTAGGAATGCTGTCTGCATCGAATGGCACTGTGCTTACGCCACGGAAAAGCGCTACTCGGTTCTGGGTACGTGGATTACGAGAGAACGCAAAAATAGGAAGATGCGAACGAATTCTGGACATCAGTCGCGGTGTATCACCGGACTCGGTCATGCAGATGATTGCCTTCACGCCAGCCAGGTGGTTCGCGGCATACATCGCTGACATCGCTATCGACTCATCGATGCGGTGGAAAACCTCGTTCATCCGGTGCTTGGAGCGATGAGCCAAAGGGTGTTTTTCAGCGCCTAAAATCACCCTGTTCATCGCCTCAATGGTCTCAATTGGATAAGCGCCCGCTGCAGTTTCGGCTGACAGCATCACTGCATCGGTACCATCCAAAACAGCATTTGCAACGTCGAACACTTCCGCCCGCGTTGGAAGCGACTGGGTGATCATCGTCTCCATCATCTGGGTCGCTGTGATTACCACCCGATTGAGCGTTCTAGCTCTATCGATGGTTAGTTTCTGGACGGCGACCAACTCGGCATCACCAATCTCAACGCCAAGGTCACCGCGTGCGACCATCACGCCATCGGAAGCCTCAATGATGGCGTCCAGAATATTTGTATCCTGCACGGTTTCAGCGCGCTCGATTTTTGCGACCAGGCCTGCCTGACCTCCCGCCTCCAGCATCAGTTTTCGCGCAAGATGCATGTCCTCAGCGTCACGCGGGAAAGAAACCGCCAAGTAGTCGGCTTGCATCAGAGCTGCAGTTTTAATGTCCTCACGGTCTTTTTCAGTCAGCGCTGCTGCGGAAAGACCACCTCCTTTCCGGTTGATCCCCTTGTTGTTCGAGAGAGGCCCTCCCACCAACACGGTGCAGACCAAAGAGCTCTCAAGTACTTCCTGAACCTCCAACTCAATCCGGCCGTCATCCAGGAGCAGAATGTCGTGAGGGCGGCTATCAGTGATCAGCGCCTTGTAGTCGATACCTACTCGAGTTGAATCCCCTTCGTCCCGACCAAGTAGAGCGTCGAGCGTGAAAGTCTGACCTTTGGCTACCATGACCTTCGTATCAGCGAAGCGAGCGATCCGGATCTTGGGGCCTTGTAGGTCGGCCAGCACTGCGACAAAGCGACCATGCTTCGCGGCCAATGAACGCACCAGTGAGGCACGCCCCATATGGTCTTCTGCAGACCCATGGGAAAAATTCAGGCGAACGACATCGACACCGGCCTTGATCAGGCCTTCGATCATTTCTGGCGTATTGGTGGCGGGGCCAAGCGTGGCAACAATTTTGGTTCTGCGATGCATAGCAGTGACATCTCGCTTAATAGGGCACAGCCCAGGCTGGTGGGTATGAGAAAGCCGCACCATTTGTGCCGATGTCACTTTTACCTGTGGGAATTATGAAAAAAAGCAACGTTTCAGTCATCAATAATAAAAATTTGTGACCGAAACCTCGTATCAACGCACCTAAAAAATGTGGACTGCCAATCTAAACTTCCACAAATTTGGGGTCACTCCATGGGTAGTCAAAGCCAAAAACGCAGATAGGCCAAGGCAAATAAGTGTGAATGGGTAACATGCGCACCATTATCGTGTAGCACGGTATCAACCTAATGCAGAGTGACTGATACCACAGTTTGATGACTGCCCCCCCAAATTGACCGAATAGATTAACAAGAACTCAAATCGGGCAATTCTTCCCAGCAGAATTTTGAGGTGCTCCAGATGCCTTAAAAATCCCGATAGGGCCGATAATTCAAGGACTATACCCACTAGCCGGTGATCGACCCTCTCTTACTGCGATCGCTCGCAATCGACTGACCACCTACCAGAATCAGTCAAAAAAACAACATTTCAGTCAGTGGCATATGGGATGCACCTGCATTGGCATGGCTGATTTATCCCTTACAGGCAATAACATGACAAAACCATTACCTAATCACACCGATGTCTACGACGTCGTCGTTGTCGGCGGCGGCGTTGTGGGATGCGCAATGGTGAGACGTTTCACCTTGGAAGGCGCCCGCGTGCTTCTTCTGGAGAAGAGCTCCGACATTCTGTCGGGTGCTAGCAAAGGCAATAGCGCAATCCTTCACACCGGCTTCGACGCTCCCCGTGACAGTCTCGAATTGCGTTGCATGCAGGATGGTTACCAGGAGTATCTGGACATTCACTCCAAGATGAATCTTCCGATGCTCAAGGCAGGAGCAATGGTCGTTGCATGGAGTGAAGAGGATCTGTCGAAACTGCAAGGTATCGTTAAACAAGCTCATGATAACGGCGTTGCTGACGTCAAGGTCATTGACCGCGCCCGCGTTCGGGCCCTAGAGCCCCACCTTGCTAACCACGCTCTGGGCGCTGCTGAAGTACCGGGCGAGTTCTTGATTGATCCTTGGTCTGCGCCATTGGGCTATCTACAGCAAGCGATGATGCTGGGCAGCAAAACCCAGTTCAACGCCGAGGTATTTGGCGGTCAATTTGATGGCAGCACATGGCGATTGGAGACGTCCCAAGGCGTGTTCCTTACCCGAACTGTCATCAACTGCGCCGGCCTGTTTGGAGACATCCTCGAGGAGAAACTTCTAGGCGAGTCCAGCTTCTCCATTCACCCACGCAAGGGCCAGTTTGTGGTCTTCGATAAGGCAGCATCACGCTATCTGTCGAACATCGTGCTGCCTGTACCGAATGAGCGCACCAAAGGCATCGTGCTGACCAAAACAGTGTATGGCAACTTGCTGGTAGGCCCGACTGCAGAAGAGCAGGACGACCGTATCTATGCTCGCCTAGATAGCGAGACTCTCGGGCAACTGGTAGACGCTGCAGTTGAACGCATTCCAGCTCTCGAAGGTATGCCAGTAACTGCTACCTATGCGGCCTTACGACCTGCTTCAGAAAAGAAAGAGTATCGGGTTCGTAAGGTCGATGGGAAAAACTGGATCACGGTTGGCGGCATTCGCTCGACGGGTCTTACCGCAGCACTGGGTATCGCCAAATACGTCTTCAGCCTCTACGACTTTGAGCATATAGCCCCCACTAACATGATGTGGCCAACCATGCCAAACCTCGCTGAGCACCTGCCACGCGACTACCAGAATCCAGGTTATGAAGAGATTGTGTGCCACTGCGAAATGGTCACGCTCCGGGAGATCAAAGCTGCGCTAAAAAGCCCTCTCCCACCTGGCGATATTGGCGGACTCAAGCGCCGAACCCGCGCGTGCATGGGACGCTGCCAAGGATTCTATTGTGGGGCGAGGGTTGCTGAGCTGAGCGCCGGCCATCTTGCCATTCCTCTTGCTACAGGTGTTTGCCATGAGTCCCATTAACATCGAAAACGTCGACGTCGCCATCATCGGTGGTGGCCCGTCGGGACTTTCTGCAGCTATCGAACTGCGCAAACAAGGCATTGATAAGGTAGTTGTGATCGAGCGAGAGCCAGAGGCTGGCGGCATTCCCCGCCACTGTGGTCACCCGCCTTTCGGATTCTGGGAGTATGGTCGAATCTATACAGGGCCAGACTATGCCAAGCGTAACGTCAACGAGGCCAAGAAAGCCGGTGTAGACATTCGAGTGCTACATTCGGTGACCCGCCTGGGCTCTCATGGCCAACTTGATGTAGTAAGCCCTAAAGGAGCGATGCAGATTCAAGCCAAGCGCGTGCTGATCGCAACCGGCGCCCGTGAAACGCCTCGCTCAGCTCGACTGGTGGGCGGTGACCGTCCTCTCGGCGTCATCAACACTGGAGCCTTTCAGTCGTACGTGTATCTGGAACATCTAAAACCTTTTGAGCGCCCGCTAATTGTGGGCACCGAGCTGGTAAGCCTGTCCTCCGTTCTCAGCTGTCGCAAAGCGGGCATCAAGCCCGTCGCGATGATCGAGGCGAACCGCCGCGCTACTGCGCGCTGGCCGCTTTCCCTGTTCCCTCGGCTCTGCGGTGTACCTATGTACTTTGGTGCGCAACTGCATGAGATTCATGGTACAGGACGTGTCGAAGGTGCCAGCGTCAAAATGGCAGATGGCTCCATTCGCGAATTTGAATGTGATGGCGTGCTCTTGACCGGGCGCTTCACCCCTGAGTCCAGCCTGGTACGACTGAGCGATCTCAAACTTGATTTGAAAAGCGGCGGCCCAGTCATTGACCAGTATGGCAGGTGTTCTGACCCCGCCTATTTCGCTGCCGGCAATCTCTTGCGCCCAATTGAAACCGCAGGATGGTCATATCGTGAAGGCCGAAAGATCGCCTCCCTGATTGTCCGTGACATTCGTGGCCAATTGCCCGCCCCTGGCCAGAGCGTAGAGATCCTTTGCAAAGGGCAACTCAAGCTTTGCGTACCTCAGCGCCTAACCCTATCACCCGTTGAAGGCATGAAGAACCTGCAGATGCGCGTCAACCGCGCTACACGTGGTCGCCTGCTAATTACAGCAGACGGGAAAGAGCTGTGGTCACGTACTACCTCTGCTCTACCTGAGCGCCGAATACTCGTCCCGATTGCATCATTGAATGTGCCGAAGGGCGTGCAGCAGATCGAAGTCGACTTTGTCGGCGAGTAAGAAGATAGCCGAGGAGACTACAAAAAAATGCGTATCGCCGCTCTCGACCAAGGTACTACCAGTACGCGCGTTCTTGTCGTGACCCAGAATGGTTCTGCCGACATTCAACAATCGCTGCGTCATCAACAGCACCATCCGCATCCCGGCTGGGTGGAGCACGACCCGATCGAGCTGCTGAACAACCTGCAGCGTTGCTTGGAAGCAACCGGAAAAGTCGATGCAATCGGTATCGCCAACCAAGGTGAAAGCTGCCTGGCGTGGGACGCAAAAACCGGTGAGCCACTATCCCCTGTAATCGTGTGGCAAGACAACCGTACCGCACCCGAAATCAGCCGACTTCGCGCAACTGGGGCAGAGTCGTTGACGCTGGAGAAAGCCGGCCTTGCCCTGGACCCCTATTTCTCGGCTAGCAAGTTGGCCTGGATCGTTCAAAATCTGCCGGCAGCGCAGAGTGCGCTGAAGGCCGGCCGTCTGCGCCTAGGCACTACCGACGCCTATTTCCTGGATCGCCTGACTGGAGTGTTTGCCACTGATGTAACAACAGCATCACGCACTTCCCTGATGAACCTTGCCACCGGCCAATGGGATAGCGAGCTGTGCGAGTTGTTCGGCGTTCCAATGGAAACACTGCCGGAGATCCGCGACACAGTTGGGTTTTTTGGAGAAATTGGCGTTACTCCGGTGACCGCGTCGATCGTCGACCAGCAGGCCTCGCTCTATGGCCACGGTTGCCGCACTGGCGGAGATGCCAAGATCACTTTTGGCACCGGTGCGTTTGCTCTAACCGTTACAGGCGACCAGATCATTCGCGCACCAGAGAAAGGATTGCTGGCAACGATCGCGTGGCAGATAGCAGGCAAGCCCACCTATGCAATGGACGGTGGCGTTTATGATGCGAGTGCTGCAGTGGAATGGGCTGGGCGTCTCGGGCTGTTCAGCGATTTTTCCGAACTCGCTGGCTTTGACGAGCCTCCTGCAATCTCGCGACGCCTCACTTTTGTACCAGCGCTGTCAGGTCTTGCTTGCCCCCATTGGGATCGCAGCGCAGCTGCACTGTGGGTCGGCATGAGCGGCGGCACCACCCGCCAAGATATGTGCCAGGCACTGCTGGAAGGCGTCGCACTTCGCAGTGTCGAAGTGATCTCTGCCATGGATGGGTTCCTGAACGTAACCGATCAACTCTCCATCGATGGCGGCCTCGCTCGCAGCCCTTACTTTGCCCAATTCTTGGCTGATGCGCTGCAGCGTTGCATTGTGACCCAACGCTTCGATGAACTGACGTCATTTGGCTGCGCCGCATTGGCTGCAAAGGGAATCGGTATCGAACTGAACCCTCCGCGTAACACCAGCACAAAATTCCGCCCTCGCATCAGTCCAGCCGAGGCCCAGCAATGGCGCGAAACATTCTCTGATGCCGTGAAACGATGCAGAAGCTGGAGATAACCTAATCCGTCTTTGTCAGTGGTCAGCAAGGCAGAGATTTGTACTCTGTCTTGTGGGCGATTTTACCCAGATCACTGCTTTTAAATGTCCGCTCAAGATGAGGTAAAAACACAAAACCACACCATTTAATTCCTTTCCATACCGCGTACGTCGATAAAAATAACTCACCCTGACAATCATAATCGGGACGAGTCTGCTTGTAGTGAATACACTTCAGGAGACATCCAGATGTCTGAGAATGCAACGAATACTCGGGCGCAACTCAACGACAGCCCACCCGCCGAAGAACAGTACAAAGCGCAGTTCGAAAGAACCCTAGGCAAGTTCGAATCCTTTGCCGTAGCGTTCTCCTTCATCTCAATTACCACGGGATTGTTCTCCACTTACGGCAGCATGCTGACCTCTAGTGGCCCGATCGGGATATGGACGTGGCCAGTGGTTACGCTAGGCACCATCCTGGTAGCACTAGTATTCGGTCTGCTGGCTAGCAAAATTCCCTTGTCAGGCTTCAGCTACCAATGGGCCAGTCGCCTTGTAAACCCGGTGCTTGGTTGGTGGTTTGGCTGGGCCAGCTTCGCCTTCCTATCTATCGTCACCGTTGCCGTGGATTATGGGTTAGCCCAAGTCGCCCTGTTCCCGTTACTCGGCTGGGAGTACAGCGCATCGGCGGGCGCTATCACCACCCTCATCCTTATCCTCATCCAGACCGGCCTGATCATCTGGTCGACACCAATCCTCACCAAGATCAACAACATGGCAGTCGGCGCCGAAGTCATTGCCGTCTTCGGTTTGATCATCGCTATCGGTGCCGCCGTGGCATTCTTCGGCAGGGGTAACGTTTCAAACCTGGTATCCACCGGCATCGTACACAACGACAACTATTACGGCTGGCTCGGCCCCTTCATGCTCTCGGGCCTGCTAGGTGCGTTCACTTTGGTGGGTTGGGAATCTGCAGCCAATCTTGCTGAAGAGACCCATAACCCTAAGCAGGTAGTACCGAAGGCAATGATCAACGCCGCTTTGGTCAGCGGCGTGCTCGGCACCCTGTTTCTGATCGTCGTGAGCTTGGGGTTAGGCGATCATGTTGAAGAGTTGACTCACAGCTCTGCCCCGGTAGCCGGCGTCATCCGAATGACCTTAGGTGATGTCTTCAGCAAGATCGTACTGGTGGTAGTGTGCGTGGCAATCTTCGCTTGCGGACTGGTGATCATGACCAGCAACAGCCGGCTGATTCATGCCATGGCTCGGGATGGCCGCCTCCCCTTCTCCGAAAAACTTTCCATCGTGCCGCGCCCAACTGGCGGCCCGCTTTGGGCGACCTTGCTGGCATGTGTTGTGTCTGTTGGGATTGTGCTGAGCTTCTACAGCGTTCCCGACGCGCTGACACAATTGCTAGGGGCAGCAACGTTGTTCCCAGCATTGCTTTATAGCGGAACCGTACTCCTGTACATCTTCACTCGGCATAAGCACGTTCACCACCCTGATGACTTCACTCTGGGTAAGTGGGAATGGCCTGTAGTAATCGGCGCATGCATCTGGCTCTCCGTTGATATGTGCGTGTTCATCATCCCTAGCGATTTCCGCGTAGCGCAGATGTACGTCCCGGCTTCGATGCTGGTCGGTGTCGTGGTGTTCTTGGCCGTATGGCTTAACCGCAGGAAGCAGCTGGAACGCATGCCCCCCTTGGGAACCTATCTGTAAGAAACCCAGAGCTATCGTTTCAGAGCCTGCCTGTCTGGGCTGCCGATTTCAGATTGACAGCCCAGCCAGGCGGTTCACTAAACGGCGGGTTTCCCGTTTAACTGGGCAGCACAAGGGTACGACGCACGAACAACTATGGACGATTGCTCGCTAGCACCTCGTGAACCTCTACATGAGCCTCAGCGAGTGCCTTCGCCAACTCTCCCACCGGCTTTCGATCAATGATCAACCGGTCGATGCGCTCCAATGGGAACACTTGGAACAATGCTCGCTTTCCCATTTTTGAAGAATCGGCGATCACCGTAAGGTAACGGGTGCGCGCAATCATCGCCCTGGTGATCTCAGCTTCCTCGATCGAAAAGTCAAAAGCTCCGTCCGCGCTGAGCGCTCCGATGGTCACCACCGCGTGCTCTGCGTTGAAGCGTGCGATCTGCTCCATTGCCAACGCCCCGGTGTTCTGAGCTGATTCAGGACGATACTCCCCGCCAATCATGAACACCCGGTTACCGCTAGCACCAATGCTTTCGGCAATCATCAACGAGTTTGTGATAACGGTAATCCGGCTGAGCTTTGCAAGCTCACGCGCGAAGAAGAGAGTCGTGGTGCCCGTATCGATCAGGATGCTATCCCCAGGGGAATAGAGTCCAGCCGCGTACCGAGCAACGATACGCTTTTCAGGCGAGAACTCGTTCATGCGCGTCTGGAATGTGTTCTCGTGCTCTCCGCGAGGTGGAAGGGAAGCACCGCCATGATATTTGGTGACCTGCCCCTCCTCCGAGAGCACCGTCAAGTCACGTCGAATCGTTTCTTGAGACGTGCTGAGAGAGCGGGCCAGTTCCTCTACCGATATACGCTCTCGCTGCCGCAGCAGCTCCAGAATGTGTTGACGCCTTTCACTAGGTCGCATCTCTACTCCTTAACACGTGTTGGCGCCCCCAAACGAAGCGATACGTGTTACCGATGCACACACTTGGAGCATCGGTAACGCTTAACGGTGGACGCTTGCCATCAACAGCGTTCAAAACCTTGTGATTACCGAAAGTTGCCCAAGGTCACCACAACCTGGGCCTTTGCAGACTTCAGTCACAATACGCCCCAAACATGACTGAATCCAGATCATTACAAGCTCAAAACCACACCAAAACAACGAATGGCATGTGATGTGGTTAGTAAACGGTCAGAAACGTCAGGCAGAATCCTACAACCGACTTACGGTTCATCTCCTGCGATTCGCGTTCACGTTGAAGGTGTTCCTGGTTCAGCGGACCAGGAGCTAAACAAGAAAAAGTTCCAGGCAAGGCGACTCAACGGCCTTGACCAATGCGGACATGAAGGTGAAGCCATGGCTGAGTTTGGAAATTTTGTGATCTATCTGATCATGATGGGCGCGGTGATCGGTGCATGCGCATCGGTTCTAAAGCCTGAAAGCGGTTTGGGTAAAGAGTTCGTGAACGGAATTCACTCAATCGGTCCCGTGTTCCTGGCTCAGGCAGGGATCATGATCTCGATTCCCTTCCTGTCGAAATTCATTGAAATGGCGCTCGGCCCTTACTTCAGTTTGATGGGCTCAGACGTCTCGATTGCTGCACTCTCGATCATCGCTGTAGACATGGGCGGGTATCAACTTGCAGACGCTATCGCTGCGAACCGCGACGTCTGGATCACAGCAATGATCGTCGGCTACACCTCTGGCGCCACCATCGTATACCTGATTCCGGTAGGCTTGATGATGCTTGATCGCAAGGATCATAAGTACCTGGCCTTGGGTGCGATGGCGGGTCTGATCAGCATTCCGTTCGCTGTATTGGCATCGCTGGTGATGATCACCTCATTCAACCTGCCTGTACGTGAAATCGTCTCGACCAATTCCCCAGCCCTGCACTATTTGACCCTCGACTTCGTTGCATGCCTCAAGCTTCTCGCACCGCTATTCGTCTTCTGCTTCGTCCTGGCAGCTGGGCTGCGGTACAAAGCCAACCTCATGGTCACCGGCTTTCTGGTGTTTGGCAAAATCATGGACGCTTTCATCAAGATCGTTCTTGCGCTGGCGATCGTGGAACACTTCACCGGTTTCTTCATGAAGAACTTCGGGGTCTGGGGCTTCGATCCGATGTTCGCTGACCAAAAAGAGCTGTTCCGGGCCATCGAGATAGCGGGCTACATCGGCATCATGCTCGCCGGCACCTTCCCCATTTGTTATCTGTTCAACCAGCACTGCCGCCGGCCCATGGAAGTACTGGGCAGGCAGTTCGGCCTTTCAGGTCCAGGCGCGGCCGCATTCGTCATGGTATTCGCCAACATTATTGCGGTGTACCACATGTTCAAAAACCTGAATGCCCGAGACAAAGTGCTTTGCGTCGCTCTGGGCGTATGCGCCCAAGCAACCATTGGCGATCACCTGGCATTCACCGCCAACTTCCAACCCTCACTGATCATGCCAGTGCTTCTGGCCAAGCTCTTCGGCGGCCTGCTGGCAGTAGGTATCGCAATCAAAATTTCCGTGCCTGCGGCCCTTCGTTACGAAGCGCAAGAACGTGCAGAGAAGGACGAGATCGACTGCTTGCAGGCAGCACCCCGCTCCGCCTGACCGGTATCCCAAAAGGCGATCACTCGCCGTATTTAAACAGAGGTAAACATGCGTAAGATTTTCCTGGCCTGCCCTTATAGCCACGCCGATTCAAACGTGACCCATGAGCGCTTCCTGGAGTGCAACAAGGTCGCTGCCAAGATTGTTGAATCGGGCAACGCCGTATTCAGCCAAGTGTCGATGTCGCACCCTATCAACCTGGCCTTCGAAGGCAAGGACAACGCAACAATTGGTAAGCTCTGGGCTCCTGTCGATGCAGTGTTCATGGATGTGATGGAAGAGCTGATCATCCTCGACCTGCCAGGTTGGGATCTGAGCTCGGGCATCAAACGTGAAATTGAATTCTTCAAAAACCGTGGCCAGAAGGTAAGCCTGTGGTCTGAAGTGAACCACGAGTTCCAGTAAAACGAAGGAGGCCAGTGGCCTCCTTCTTCATTTTCGCCCTCGTTCCAACCCTCTAACGCTTCTTGTGCCAGCGTCACGGCCTGCCCAATGGCACAGTTTCCAGCGGCAATTGCAGGATCAATTCGCTATGCATTATAAGAAAATTGGTGTGTCCATCTTCGCGGCAGTGCAGGTGCTGTCGGTTTCTGTCTCAAATGCTGCGTCACAAGCGCCGGTAGCAGCAGAAAACGGCATGGTAGTCACCGCCCAATACCTGGCGAGCAAGGTAGGCGTCGATGTCCTTAAGCGAGGCGGCAACGCAGTCGATGCTGCCGTAGCAGTTGGGTATGCGTTGTCAGTGGTTTATCCCGCCGCCGGCAACCTGGGGGGGGGTGGTTTCATGACCATTCAGCTCGCCGATGGAAAGAAGACCTTCCTGGATTTCCGTGAAAAAGCACCCCTCGCTGCTACCGCCGACATGTACCTGGACAAAGCTGGGAACGTCATTCCCGGGCTGAGCTCCCGCGGGCAGTTAGCCGTTGCCGTGCCCGGTACCGTTTCAGGCCTTGAATACGCTCGGGAAAAGTACGGTACACAATTCCGTTCATCATTGATCGCTCCCTCAATCACTTTGGCGGAGAAAGGCTTCACGCTTGAGCAGGGGGATGTCGACCTGCTAGTTACTGCTACCGAAGACTTCAAGAAAGACATGAAGGATTCAGGCTCGATCTTCCTTTCCAACGGGAAGCCCATGGAGGTCGGCCAACGTCTTGTCCAAAAGGATCTTGCCAAAACTCTGCGTGAAATCTCGGACAAGGGTGAAAGCGGTTTTTACAAGGGGTGGGTAGCCGATGCGCTTGTGAAGTCCAGCAAAGCTGGTGGAGGCATCATCACTCAGAAAGACCTCGATCACTACAAAACCCGCGAGCTGGCGCCGGTTGAATGCGACTACCGTGGCTACCATGTGGTATCCGCTCCGCCACCGAGCTCAGGCGGTGTAGTCATCTGCCAGATCATGAATATCCTTGAGGGCTACCCCATGGGTGAGCTGGGCTATCACTCGGCCCAGGGAATTCACTACCAGATAGAAGCTATGCGACATGCCTACATTGATCGCAATAGCTACCTGGGTGACCCAGACTTCGTGAAAAACCCGATCGACCGTCTGCTCGACAAGAGCTACGCCGCGAAAATTCGAGCCGCGATCGAGCCGAATAAAGCTGCTGAGTCTTCCAAGCTGGGCACCGGCGTGGCCCCTCACGAAGGCAACAACACTACTCACTACTCCATCATGGACAAATGGGGTAATGCGGTCTCGGTTACCTACACTTTGAATGACTGGTTTGGCGCCGTGGTCATGGCTAGCGGTACCGGAGTTTTGCTCAACGATGAGATGGATGACTTCACCTCGAAGGTGGGCGAGCCGAACATGTATGGTCTGGTACAAGGCGAAGCCAATGCCATCGCACCAGGCAAAACGCCTCTATCATCGATGAGCCCAACGATTGTGAGCAAAGACGGGAAGCCGGTGCTTGTCGTAGGTACACCTGGCGGCAGCCGTATCATCACCGCCACCCTGCTCACAATCCTGAACACCGTCGACTACAAAATGAATATTCAGGAAGCAGTTGACGCACCCAGGTTCCACCAGCAGTGGCTGCCAGAGGAAACCCACCTAGAAGATTTTGCCATCAGCGCCGACACTCGAAGAATCCTGGAAGGCTGGGGGCACAAATTCACTGGGCCACAACCGCTCAACCACGTCGCCGCAATCCTGGTAGGAGCACCATCCTTGGACGGTAAGCCTGTGGGCAACAATCGCTACTATGGCGCAAACGATCCACGTCGTGGAACGGGTGAAGCGCTGGGCTACTGAAGAAACACATGCCAAAACAATAGCCCGTGCCACTATGGCCAAGCTAGCGATGAAATTGGTCAACTAGCCAATGCTCCGCGTATGTAGATGCGGAGCATTTTTTATAGATAAACCCTACCGTGGCAGGATTCACCGCCCATACAAGCCATGCTCGTCGACCATCAACTGCTTGAGAAATCCCCAATTCTCAAATGGACGTTCAGTTCACTCGAGTCAGCAACGGCTGAGCAGAAAAGTGAAGCTCAGCATTCTCAAGGAAACGTACGACAGAGGCGTGAATAGCCTCGGGCGAGATACCACCGATGTGTGGTGTAAGCACGGCATTGTCGAATTGCAGTAAGCGGCCCGGCGGTGTCGGTTCATTCTCATAACAGTCCAGGGCACAAGCCCAGATACGACTCTCGCGCAACGCGTCGGAGACGGCTTCAGTATCCACCAATGTTCCTCTAGCTACATTGACAAGAACGCCCTGCGTGCCCAAGGCATTGAGGACATCATGACTGACGATATGGTAGGTAGCTTTGCCGCCAGGTGCAGCGATGACCAGAAAGTCGCACCATTCAGCCAAGCTGACAATATCGTCGAACCACTGGAAGCCAGTTTCATCACGACGGGTACGACTGTGATAGCCGATTTCCATATCGAAGCCACGTGCACGCTTGGCCACTTCCTTACCGATCGAGCCGAGGCCGAAAATACCGAGTTTACGTCCGGAGACATGGGGCGGGCGCGGAATGTCATCACGCCACAGCCCGTTACGTACTCCGCTGTTTAGAAAAGGTACACGACGGATGGCCGCCAGCAGGATAGCCATGGCGTGATCAGCGACTGCAGGCGCGTTGGTGCCGGCCGCGTTACAGACCGGGATGCCACGGTCCCGTGCAGCGCCAAGGTCAACGTTTTCGAAACCAACCCCCAATGTGCAGATGAGCTCAAGATTCGGCAGCGCGGCGATTTCGGCGGCGAGCAGGCCATTGGTTCCGTTGGTCAGGACCACTCGAATGTCGTTTCCGCGCGCAGCGATCTGCGCGGCGCCATTGCTGCGATCTGCGCCGAGGTTTTCATTGGGCGAGTAAAGCAGCTCGTACTGCTGGTCCACCAGTTCTCGGTGCTCTTCGGAAAGGAACACCAGAACGAGCAAGGTCGGTTTACCGCCAACAGTGTTGGCGGATGGTTTCAATGGCGGCTGCAAAGCGGAACGCTCCACGGCATATCTCCTTCTTCTTGTTTGACCGGCTCTGCCGGATGCGCCTATCGGCACCTGCGGCACAGCTAACTACTTGTTGAAGCTGCGCCGGCGATCAGCGCTGGCCGTCACCCACAGAGATCTGCTCTGGACGCAGGCCGCCCAGGCGCTCATGGACTCGGCTACCGGTGGACATCACCAGGGCAAACAGCAGCTCATCTGGACGCGGACCATCAACGGTACCGACTTCAACTGTGCTGAAGTGGCTGCGTACATAAGCAGCTTCGATATGATGCACCGGAATGTACAGGCGAGTCCCGGCCGCAGCGACGATCTTGGCCGATGGCACAATCGACTTGGCTTTCGGCAGTGCAGCGCGCATCGGCCAGCCACCTGCTTCATGCCAGGTTGCACCGTGCTCCAGTTCGCCATTGAGGCCAACGATCGCCCCTTTGCCATAACCCTGAATCTTTTCGATGCCACCCAGTGCTTCGATCAGCTCCTGAACCAGTACCTCGGACAGGGATTTACCCTCATTGACCAGTTGCGACAGGTCTTCAACGTAGCGCCCGGCGTAGGGGTTCTCAATGATGACCGAGATCGAGCCTTGCTTGATTGGCTCGTGACGAACCGGACCGCCTTCGTGGTAGATGTTTTCGACATTCAACAGTTTCTTGCGGATTTTGATGAAGGACATTGCAGTTTCCTTGGCAGGTACGAGAGAGGTTTGTGGAAGTCTTTTTGTTACTTTGCATCGGCCGGTTTGGCGCCGAACTCTACGCCCGCCCACTGCTCGATATGGCGAATGGGGTAGGCGTTGTCCTTGTTACCGTCGCCTTGCGACAGCGCGAAAGCTAGGAATTGGCGGGTGGCCGGGTTGACCTGCATGGGCACGCCGAGCTTCTCGGCTTCGTCCATGCACATTTTCACGTCCTTGTGGAGCAGCTCCGTGGTGAAGCGAACCGGGAAGCTACGGTCCAGAACGCACTGCGGAATGCGCTCGAGCGTGGCGAAGGAACGGCCACTGGAAACGTTGATCACGTCCAGCATGGTTTTCGGATCGAGGCCTGCCTTGACGCCATAGACGAGTGCTTCGCTGCTGGCAACCATGGTGGTGGCATACAGAGTGTTGTTGATAATCTTCATGGTTTGACCCAGGCTTGGATCGGCGCCTAGGTAGAAGATGTTCTTGCCAAGCACCTGAAGCAACGGCTCGATTGCCTTGAAAGCCTGTTCAGGGCCGGCCGGCATGATGGCCAGGGTGCCTTTTTCAGCCGCTACGGTGCCGCCACTGACGGGGGCGCCGACAAGGGCGATTTCGCGCGTCTTGAGGACTGCTTCGACCTCATGGGTAACAGTTGGACCGGTGGTGGACAAGTCGACCACGATGCGTACGGCACTGCCCTGGGCTACTTCGGCCGCCACGTCTGCCACGATGCGCGGCAGCGGGAGGCAGAGCAGCACGATCTCCGCCCGGGACGCCAGGTCCTTGGCGCTTTCAACAACGGTTGCTCCTTTTTCAGCCAGCTTCGCCAAGGCAACAGGGTTCCGATCATTTACCAGCAACTCGTGATCTGCCGCGAGCAAGCGGTTGGCAAAGTGAATACCGATGTTGCCAACCCCGATTAATCCGATCTTCATGAGGAAGATATCTCCAGTTGAAAGGCCCGGTGTTACAGGGCGATGGCCAGAGATACTAGGAGCGCGGGCGGCCCACGACGAGTGCTGAATTGGCGCCACCCTATGCCTTTAGGTTAATGCCTGTCTCGACTTTCAACATGTAATGTGCAAAGCGAGAACCTCGGACACCGCAGTTGTCCGAGGTACCTTGGGGGCAGCGTTATTGGTTGGTGCCAGTCAACGGCCCGCGTTCCCTGGCCACTTGCTGCAGCAGCATCTCGACGAATTTGTCTGCGTACGTGCGGCCGTGGCTAAACTTCGAGCGAACGATACTCGGCGTCAGCTTGATTTCATCAACCAGTGGAATTACCTGCAACTCGTCCCACCCGAGGCCCTCCACGGTGAACTCGTCGACGATGGCAATCCCTGCACCTGCCCTCACGAATGAACAGGCAACGTCCGTCTGATGAATATCGATTCGGCTATTGAACGCAACGTTGGCTTTCTTGAAGGCTGCACAGACCAATTGCCCAAACGGCACACCCGGGTCATGAGTTATGATCGTGTAGCGAGCCATGTCCGCCATGCTCACCGACTTCTGTTGTCCTAATTCGTGCCCTCGTGGAACGACGCACACCATCCGCCCCTCCGTGAATGGCACTGCAGTCAGATGGGCGTGTTCCAGCGGGAGCGCTGAGACGGCCATGTCTACCTTATTGCTCAGCACCTCCTGGGCCATACTGTTCAATAAAGTGGCGTGGAAATGGATGCGAATCTTTGGGTAGCGCTGCTGAAAGAGAGTGATAACCCTTGGCATCAGGCCTTTGCTCAGGCATGGGCTGGTTGAGATGCTCAGTGTGCCTGACGGGCCTTCGGCCAGATTACGAGAGAACTCGTCGACCCTCAAAGCATGTTGATAAAACTCTTCGATCTCATGGAAAAGCGCTTCGCTTTCAGGGGTAGCAATCAACTTACCCTTTACCCGCTCGAACAGTTTCAAGCCCAGTGTTTGCTCGGTATGGGCCACGATGCGGCTGATGGCCGGCTGGGAGGTGAACAATAGCTTGGAGGCACCATTAATGGAGCCCGTAAGCATGACGGCGCGGAATACTTCCATCTGACGCAAGCGAAATTTCATTACTATACCTGACTATCTACAACCAGGAGTGCCGACAGCCTGTCACTCTCCAGTTAAAATGATGGCGGAAGCAGCTATAGGCCCACCGATTGATTTCCGGCTGGGTCGCTGTATCCAAATGGCGATGCAGAATCGATCTATAGCGTGAATCAGGAACTTTAAGAAGTGGACGCCTCACAAGCTGTTCGCGAGCAGTTCTCCTCCAGCGCACGAACGCTACATCAGCTCAAGTCGAATGCGCGCCGTTCAGCAGTGCCACATTGACCTCATTCAACCGCGCGCTACCCAGACTGACCTAGCGCTGAAAGCGGCTTGAGAAGCACGGATGATAGAGCTGTAGCACGACCCATCGTATGCTGAATGTGCGATAGGTTATGCCCTCATGTTATGCCATTGCCTCATCGTCTTCCTTCAAATGAATGAATAGGATGCCCATGAGCTGCCCTGCTCATCTCCCAGCAGCGTTAGGCTAAATGCTGTTACCCCTCGTCAATCAAGGCTTACAGTCGAATCAGATAAGACTAGAGAGGGTCGCGGATAGCGGCTTTGGGTGCACCCGCTCAAGCCAAAAATAATCATACTCCGCCTGAATACGCCTCATATCAAACGAAGCCACCCGCAGCGGGTACCCATGCTAGTTTAGGTCCGCCGGTGGGATGCAGACACTGGCCTGACACTGCATATTCATTCAGAGCACAGGTTCTAACGATGAGCAAAACGTCCCTCGACAAGAGCAAAATCAAATTTCTCCTCCTCGAAGGTGTTCACCCTAACGCGGTGGGTACGCTGAGGGCTGCCGGCTATACCAATGTAGAGCACCTGACTGGCTCGCTGCCGGAGGCAGAACTCAAGGCTAAGATTGCAGATGTACACTTCTTGGGCATACGCTCTCGTACGCAGCTCACTGATGAGATTTTTGGCGAAGCCAAGAAGCTTATTGCCGTCGGTTGCTTCTGCATTGGCACCAACCAAGTCGACCTAGACGCGGCCCGGACCAGAGGTATTGCCGTTTTCAATGCCCCCTATTCCAATACCCGATCGGTCGCCGAGTTGGTCTTGGGCGAAATACTGGTGCTGGCCCGCGGTATTCCCGAAAAAAATGCGTCTTGCCATCGCGGTGGCTGGATCAAAAGTGCCGCCAACTCGTTCGAAGTGCGCGGCAAGACATTAGGCATTGTCGGTTATGGCTCAATCGGTGCGCAGCTGTCGGTGATGGCCGAAAGCATCGGCCTGCACGTGATCTACTACGACCCAATGACCAAGTTGCCATTGGGCAACGCGGTCCAGGTCAGCAGCCTCCAGGGGCTATTGGAGGCTGCTGACATCGTTTCACTTCATGTGCCCGAGCTCCCGTCTACCCAATGGATGATAGGAGAGAAAGAAATCCGATCTATGAAAAAAGGCAGCTTGCTCATCAATGCCTCGCGCGGCACCGTTGTGGAGCTGAATCACCTCGCCAGTGCAATAAAAGATAAACATCTCGCAGGCGCGGCTATCGATGTTTTCCCGGTTGAGCCACGCTCCAATCAGGACATTTTCGACTGCCCATTGCGCGGCCTGGACAACGTAATTTTGACGCCACATGTAGGCGGGTCAACCGCCGAAGCTCAAGCCAATATTGGCCTGGAGGTCGCGGAGAAACTGGCCAAATATAGCGACAACGGCACGACCATCACATCTGTAAACTTTCCGGAAGTGGCCCTACCCTCTCATCCTGGTCAACACCGCCTACTGCACCTTCACCGCAATGTCCCGGGTGTACTCAGTCAGATAAACAAAGTGTTCGCGGAAAACGGCATCAATATCAGCGGCCAATTCCTTCAGACTGAAGGCGGTATCGGTTACGTGGTCATAGACGTGGATGCTGAGCACTCCGAATTGGCCCTGGCTAAGCTCCAGGACATCGACGGGACCGTTCGCTGCCGTATTCTGTACTGAAGAAGGCTTACTCAGCGCTCCCCCCGAATGGCCCGATCGCGGGTCATTTTTGAAACGGCAGGCTTGGCCACGTGTCATTGTCCTGAGCTTAAACCCTGGCATAGATCCAGCAATCGTAACGACACGTGCGCAGCAATACCATCAATCGCGAGCCTTGCCGCGAAAGCCCTTGCAACAAAAACTCTTAGGTTTTAATGATGATTGTTCTCGTCTGTTACGTGCCTGTCTTCGCGATTGCCTGTTTTAATTGGTAAAGCCCGTCCAGGGGCGCGCCATCAGTGACCAATCTGCTACCCCGAAAAAATAGGGCGTTTACGGATAGACCTTGTATGGCCGAAGCAGCGGGCGTAGCAACCCAGTGTTTCCAAAATAAGCGTATGGGGTAGGTGTTCGGTGCGATACATGGCAGGCAGTATTCAATAGACGATGAATAACAGGTCCGCCTGTGGCAGTCCTCCCATTTCGCTGCCAATCAACCTACCCATACGGCATCTAACCAAAAGCCAGAGTCGACAGACTTACGCATATTCAACTGCAGTAAATCAGTGACGCATGCTACAGCCGGACTCGTCCGCCGAGAACTAGGTAAGGCCAGATCAATCCGCCGGGTAAATTCCGGATGAGGTATAGGTACCGCCCATAACAGCCTATCAGAAACCTCCTGACCGATAGCAACTTTAGGAATCACGCTGACACCTAACCCGCTAACCAGCAACGCTTTATGCACGGATAATGAATTTGTTTCCGCAGCAATATTCAAGGGGATACGATTCATTGAGCAAACTCGCTCTACCAATGTCCGCAAGCCGTGCTGCCGGCTCGGCAAAATCACTGGAAATTCACCTAACGTTTGCAGACTATCTGCAGAGTCGAGTGCTTCAGCTAAAGCAGGAGAACCACAGAGCCACAGCCTTTCGTGAAGCAATGGTATCGAATGCCACGCAGGTGAAGGTTTTAAATTGTAAAGTAATGCGCAATCAATTTCACCGGTTTCCATCCACTGCATCAGATGATCAGTGAACCCTACCGATATTGACAAACGAATACCGGGATAGCGTTCTTTCAGGGCAAGGGTTAATGGAGCCGCGATCACCTCGCAGCTACTTGGCAGCAAGCCGATGGTGACGTTACCCGAAATTTCCCCTGATGGTCGAATCTCTACCCGAGCTGAGTCCAGTTCACGTACAGCTCTGCTTGCGCGGACCTTGAGAATTTCCCCTTCAGGCGTCAACTCCATCCCATTGCGCCCCCTTTCAAATAGTGAAACGCCCAGTTCCTCCTCCAACAGTTTCAGTTGGCGGGACACAGCCGGCTGAACCAGATGCAGCATCTCCGCCGCCCGCGTAACACTCCCAGTGTCAGAGATTGCTAAAAAAGCCCGAATTTGACGTATATCCAATGCGCTTCTCCTCCTGGCAGGGACCAACGTCAGCACGCGCTGCTCCGAGAAAAGACAGTATAGCCATAGATGATGGAGTCATCAGTAAATGCTATTCGACCCAGGCTTCCATGCGTTTCTATGATGGATCCAGTTCGTACGCGGCAGCCCAATGTCGCTGGAAAGGTCTTCGAAACCATGAGGAGAAGAGAAATGGAAGTACAGCGAAATTTGATTGGCGGTGAGTGGGTATCCGCAACTGAAACGTTTGAGAGCAGGAGCCCATCGGACGTCACCGACTTAGTAGGTATCTATAGTGCTGCAACAGTCGAGGATGTACAGCGCGCGATTGCCGCAGCACGCGACGCGCAACCATCTTGGGCTAGCACCACTATTCAGGTGAGAAGTGATTTGCTTCAGCGGATTAGCACTGAAATCCTGTCCCGGAAGGAAGAGCTAGGCGAACTTGTATCGCGCGAGGCTGGCAAAACTCGCGCTGAAGGCATTGGTGAAGTGACCCGAGCCGGCCAAGTTTTTCACTATTTTGCCGGTGAAGCGCTGAGAATGAGTGGCCAAAATATTCCTTCGACTCGGCCAAACATCGGTATCATGACCAGCCGAGAACCTGTTGGCGTCATCGGTCTCATTACCCCATGGAACTTCCCGATTGCGATTGCATCGTGGAAACTCGCCCCAGCTTTGGCGTACGGTAACACGGTAGTATTGAAACCTTCGCAAGAAACTCCCGGTATTGCTACCGAAGTTTTCAAGATCATGGAACGTTGTGGTCTCCCCAAGGGCGTGGCCAACTTAGTAAATGGGCCAGGTCGGGTGACCGGTAATGCATTACTCGACGGCATTGATGCATTGAGCTTCACGGGAAGTGTTCCCACCGGCCGACAACTTGCCGAGATTGCCGGGCAACGCATGATCCGGATCCAGTTGGAACTCGGAGGCAAGAACCCCCTGATTGTTCTTGATGACGCCGATCTCGATACCGCCGTTGAATGCGCGGTTAACGGCGCGTTCTTTTCCGCAGGCCAACGCTGCACCGCGTCCAGTCGTTTCATTGTCACAGAAAAAATCCATGACCGCTTCGTGGAGGGCGTTTGCAAGCGAATGCAGTCTTTGCGGGTAGGTCCAGCATTGGAGAAGACTACAGATATCGGACCTGTCATTAGTGAGAAACAGCTGCAAATGATTGAGCACTATATTGAAGTCGGTAAAGGCGAAGGGGCTGAGCTTGCACACGGCGGGCACCGTCTGGAACTGGACCGCACAGGCCACTATATGCAGCCAACTCTTTTTACACACACCCATGGCGCCATGCGGATAAACCAAGAAGAGATCTTCGGGCCGTTTGCGAGCGTAATTCGTGTTACGGATTATGAAGAAGCCCTGCAAGTAGCCAACAACGTTGAATTCGGTTTGAGCGCGGGCATCTGCACTCAAAGTCATCGTTACGCTACAGATTTCCGTTTAAACAGTAAGAGCGGACTGGTTATGGTCAACCTTCCTACAGCAGGCATTGACTATCATGTTCCGCTCAATGGCACTAAGTCCTCGAGTTTCGGCTCTAGCGAACAGGGCGAGCGTGCAATTGACTTCTACACCCGCATGAAAACGGCATATGTAAGCCACCATTAACCACGACAAGCGAGAACAACAACAATGAGCAAAATCGGCTTTATTGGCCTAGGCCGCATGGGCAAATCAATGGCACTCAACCTTTGTAAAAAAGGATTTGAGCTTTTCATTTTTGATCTAAACACTTCCGCAACTGCTGAATTGAAAAGCGCTGGGGCACAGGTCAGTTCCTCAGTTAAAGAAATTGCGACTGAGTGCGACATCGTTGTGACTATGCTCCCCAGTTCGAAAGAAGTAGAACTGGTCACTTTAGGGGATGATGGAATTTTTGCCAACGCCAAGCGCGGCACACTCCTTCTGGACATGAGTACTGTTGATCCTGCTAGCACTGAGCGTCTTCACCAAATTGCACTCACTCATGGCCACAGCGTCGTAGACGCCCCCGTTGGTCGCCTCGCTATCCATGCTGATCGTGGGGAGTCGCTCTTCATGGTGGGTGCCAGTGACGGGGACTTTAAACGAGTTGAACCGCTGCTAAAAGCCATGGGCACTACCATTTACCACTGCGGACCTGTCGGCAGCGGTGGAAAGACCAAGCTTGTCAATAACTTCATGGTTATCTCGCTCTGCCAGATGAATGGCGAAGCGTTGGCCCTTTCCCAAAGTTTTGGCTTGGACCTCACAAAAACTCTCAACGTGTTATATGGCACCTCCGCAACGAATGGGCAGTTGCGGCTAAACTTCCCTAACAAAGTTCTGGCAAATGATTTAACCCCTGGCTTCACTATCGATCTGGCGCATAAAGACATGAGCCTTGTTCTAGGGTCTGCTCATACCAACTCTCTACCCATGCCACTCGCAGCCAGTGTTTATGAGTTCTTCAGTCAAGCTCGAGCGGCTAAATTTGGCCATTACGATTTTACCGGCATTACAGATGTAATCTGCAATCTATCCAACATAAATAAACCACGCACCCCGGAAGGTTGGACACTCGACAACTAATCTTAATATACCGCTCAGCCCCAAGAATTTTGCCATTCCTTAATATGTCAATCCCTTGGGGCTTTTCACATCTGGAATCCAAAAAAGATGAAAAATAAAAACAACAACATCCGAATCAAAAAGATCCAGCGCAGTCTACTATTTCTTCTAGTCATAATCGGAATTATCAACTACATGGATAGGGCCACGTTAGCAATTGCTAACACGGCCATTAGCGACGAATTCAGTCTTAGCAAAATAGAGATGGGCTATCTGTTATCTGCCTTTTCTCTAACGTATGCTTTCCTGCAGCTACCTGTCGGAGCTTTTCTCGACAGAGCCGGCTCAAGACTTTTGTTAGGTATCGGTTTGATCGTGTGGTCAGCAGCTCAACTTGCCGGAGGCCTAACCCATAATTTCAAAACGCTTCTTCTAACGCGAGTAATACTCGGCGCCGGCGAAGCGCCTCAATTTCCAGCTGCGGCAAAGTGCATATCTGAATGGTTCAACATGAAAGAGCGCGGTCGCGCTGTTGGAATATTCACATCATCTGCATCAATGGGAACAGCACTTGCCCCACCCATTCTGACTGGCCTAATGCTTACATTCGGATGGCGCTGGATGTTTATCATAATGGGGGTCTCTGGGATTTTGCTGGGGATTATCTGGCTTGTAGCTTATAAATCTCGAGCCCAATACAATTTATCGCCCGAAGAAGTGGAGCACCTTGACCAAGGATCATTGAAATCTAGTAACGAAAAACCGACAAGCAAAGACTGGCTTAATCTTTTCAAAAACAGGTCAACGTGGGGTGTGATCTTTGGATTCATGGGCATTATTTATGTTATGTGGATGTATCTCAGCTGGCTACCCGCTTATCTAAATAGTTCCTTCAACATCTCACTAACCGAAACAGCCTGGTTTACTACAATCCCATTCTTATTCGCCATTGCCGGCTCGATTAGTTCAGGTTTCATCTCAGAGCGCTGGATCAAGCGAGGCGCCGAAATTATACAGACCAGGAAAAGCTTAGTTACCATTGGCTTGCTGCTCTCCGCCGCCTTCACTATCCCTGCAGCTTACGCGTCGACCGTCGTTGTAGCTACGATTTACATTAGTTTGGCGCAGTTCTTTATTCAGCTAGCATGTGCATCTTCATGGGCGCTCGTAACAAGTATTGTTCCGTCAAATCAAACAGCCTCGCTGGGCGGGGCCCAAAACTTCGGAGGCTACTTAGCAGGATCTGCAGCACCGATTGTTACCGGATACCTTGCTCAACACAGTGGAAATTTCAAGAGCGCACTCATTGTCACAGGATGTGTAGCTGTGTGCGCAGCGGTCATCCATTACGCATTGGTTCGTCGCCCGCAGAACGAAATTTGCTCCAACTCACGCGCTGAGGGTCATCTTGGACACAGAGAAGCCAGTTAAATTTTTGTTCTCTTTTGAGCGCACTTGCAAATTCAGAAACCACCGTGCAAGTGCGCTCCCGGCTTCCCACCCTAGCTTCCACAATGAGACATAGCATTCTAGAACATACTACAAATCAATCGACAACTCAGAGCCCTTAATAATTATAACAACTGGATATCCGCAATGGATGAGCACTACTATCTGATTCAACAAATAATAAATGGCCTTACAGTCGGCAGCACCTATGCCTTGATCGCCATCGGCTACACGATGGTGTACGGCATCATTGGCATGATCAACTTCGCCCATGGCGAGGTGTACATGATCGGTTCCTACGTGGCCTTCATCGCCCTGGCGGGCCTGGCCATGATGGGTATCCATTCGCTGCCTATCCTGATGACCGTTGCCTTCGTCGCGACGATCTTCGTCACCAGTGCCTATGGCTACAGCATCGAACGGGTTGCCTACCGCCCATTGCGCAACAGCAACCGTCTGATCCCGCTGATCTCTGCCATCGGCATGTCGATTTTCCTGCAGAACACTGTCTTGCTGTCGCAGGACTCCAAGGACAAATCCATCCCCAACCTGATCCCCGGGAGCTTCTCCTTCGGGCCTGGCGGTGCTGAAGAAGTCCTGATCAGCTACATGCAGATCCTGGTGTTCGTGGTCACCCTGGTGGCCATGACCCTGC
>Ga0160465_100305_pt1 | contig 30146 bp, 22 predicted proteins | sample HID1971K_E11MG_FD_108209 | JGI IMG/M metagenome (GOLD analysis project Ga0160465, IMG submission 108209) | Enriched millipede-associated microbial communities from UW Madison campus, WI, USA - HID1971K_E11 MG | ecosystem: Host-associated > Arthropoda: Insects > Digestive system > Unclassified ...
GCTGATCATCCGGCTGATGACGGTGTCCATCGCGATGATCGCCTTCGCCCCCAGCTACCTGGCCATCGGCATGGGCGCGCCGCTGCTGATCGTGGTGGCGCGCATGCTGCAGGGCTTCGCCACGGGGGGCGAGTACGCCAGTGCCACGGCGTTCCTGGTGGAGAGTGCGCCGGCCAACCGCAAGGGGCTGTATGGCTCGTGGCAGCTGGTGGGGCAGTGCCTGGCGGTGTTCTCCGGGGCGGCGATGGTCGCGCTGGTGACCCACCTGTGCACGCCCGAGGCGCTGGACAGCTGGGGCTGGCGGATTCCGTTCGTGCTGGGCTTGCTGATCGGGCCGGTGGGGCTGTGGATTCGCAAGCACATGGAAGAGCCGGAGGAGTTTCTCGAAGCGCGCAAGCAGGCCAAGGGCGAGGCGCCGGGGCTGCTGCAGGTGCTGCGTGAGCATCGGCGCAGCCTGCTGGTGTCGATGGGCCTGGCCTGTGGCGCGACGGTGTCGTTCTACGTGGTGCTGGTGAACATGCCGACCTTCGCCCACAAGAACCTCGGCCTGCCGCTGGACCAGGTACTGCTGGTGCAGATGCTCGCCGTGGGCCTGATGACCGTGGTCATCCCGCTGGCCGGCGCGCTGTCGGACCGCCTCGGCCGGCGGCCGGTGCTGATGGCCTTTACCCTGGCGTTCTTCGTGATGGTCTACCCGCTGTATGTGTGGGTGGCGGCGGCGCCTTCGATCGAGCGCCTGCTGGTGATGCAGCTGCTGCTGTGCACGGCCATCGGCGGCTTCTTCGGCCCGGCGCCGACCGCGCTGGCCGAACAGTTCCCGGTCGAGGTGCGCTCCACCGGCGTGTCGGTCGCCTACAACGTGGCGGTGATGGTGTTCGGGGGCTTCGCGCCGCTGATCGTCACCTGGCTGAGCAAGGTGCTCGGCACCCCGGTGGCGCCGTCGTTCTACGTGCTGTTCGCCTGCCTGCTGACCCTGCTCGGCACCTACTGCCTGAAAGAGGCGCCGCGTGCCGGCAAATCCGTTGCCTACAACCTTGGAGTGAAACCGTGAACGCGTTAGCCATCGACCCGATCGTCAGCCTCGACGCCGAGGCGCTGTCCCAGGCGATCCATGCCCGCCAGTATTCCTGCCGTGAAGTGATGCAGGCCTACCTGGCGCACATCGAGCGGTTCAACCCGCAGGTCAAGGCGTTGGTGTCGCTGCGCGATGCCGGGGCTGTGCTGGCCGAGGCCGACGAGCGCGACCGCGAACTGGCGCGTGGCCAGTCGCGCGGCTGGATGCATGGCATGCCCCAGGCGATCAAGGACCTGGCCGCCACTGCCGGGCTGCGTACCACGTTGGGTTCGCCGTTGTTCGCCGAGCATGTGCCGACGATCGATGCGATCAGCGTGGCGCGGATGCGGGCGAGCGGGGCGATCATCGTCGGCAAGAGCAATGTGCCGGAGTTCGGCCTCGGCTCGCAGAGCTACAACACGCTGTTCGGCACCACCACCAACGCCTATGACCACGGTCGCGTGGCCGGCGGCAGCAGCGGGGGCGCGGCGGCGGCGCTGGCCATGCGCCTGCTGCCGGTGGCCGATGGCAGCGACATGATGGGCTCGCTGCGCAACCCGGCGGCGTTCAACAACGTCTATGGCCTGCGGCCCTCCCAGGGGCGGGTGCCGTACGGGCCGACGCCGGAGTTGTTCGTCCAGCAGCTGGTCACCGAAGGCCCGATGGGGCGCAGCGTGCAGGACGTGGCGCGGTTGCTGTCGGTGCAGGCCGGGCATGATCCGCGCGTGCCGTTGTCGATCAACGCAGGCCCGGTCGATTTCGCGGCCGGGTTGGCGCGCAGTTTCAAGGGCGTGCGGGTTGGCTGGCTGGGCGACTATGACGGCTACTTGCCGATGGAAGAGGGGGTCATGGCGCTGTGTGAAACGGCGCTGGCCGACTTTGCCGAGCTGGGCTGCGAGGTCGAGGCCTGCCAGCCAGGCTTCGACCTGGCGCGCCTGTGGCAGTGCTGGCTGACCCATCGCCACTTCCTGGTGCACGGCAACCTCGGCGCGGCCTATGCCGACCCCGCCAAGCGGGCCTTGCTCAAGCCGGAAGCGCAATGGGAAGTGGAAGGCGGCCTGCGCCTGAGCGCACAGGACCTGTACCAGGCCTCGCTGGACCGCAGCGCTTGGTACCAGGCGCTGAACACATTGTTCGAGCGTTACGATTTCCTGCTGTTGCCGGCCGCGCAAGTGTTTCCTTTCGACGCAACGCTGCCGTGGCCGCAGGTGGTTGGCGGGCGGGCGATGGACACCTACCACCGCTGGATGGAGGTGGTGATCGGCCCGACCCTGGCCGGCTTGCCGAGCATGAGCGTGCCGGTGGGCTTCAATGCTGCCGGGCTGCCGATGGGCCTGCAGATCATCGGCCCGGCCCAGGCCGACCAGGCCGTGCTGCAGCTGGCCTTTGCCCATGAACAGCTGACCCGGTGGGTGTCGCGCTGCCCGCCGAGCTGCCTGCAAGCCCGCTGAAGGCCCTGGCCAGGTCCGTATCTTGCTGGGCATGATGACCATCCACGCACAGACAGGGAGGTCAACCCCATGGGCACTCAAATCAGTACGGCAACCGACGGCGGTGGCGTGCGCTCGGTGGAGCGGGCGCTGGCCATCGTCGAACTGCTGGGCGAGCACCAGGCACTGGGGCTGGAAGAGCTGCATTACCTGACAGCCCTGCCCAAGGCGACGGTGTCGCGCATGCTCGCCACCTTGCAGGAGCAGGGCTGGGTCTACCGCGGCTTGAGCGACCGGCGCTACCGCCTGTGCGCCCGGCGGCTGTTCGGCGACCGCCAGCAGCGCTTCAAGCGCCAGTTGGTGGAGCGTGCTGCGCCGCTGTTGTTGGAGCTGAGCGAACGCACGGGGCTGGTGGCCGACTTGTCCTGTTTCGACGGCGAGCGGCTGGAGGTGATGGAGAGCGCGATACCGCAGGTGCTGCGCAAGCGCTACCCGAACAACTGCCAGATCGTCGGGCACCATGCCAGCCTGTTTCATTCGGCCATGGGCCGGGCGTGTCTGAAGGAGCTGGCCACGGATGAGGTGCAGCGGCTGGCGGCGCATGAGCGGGTGGGGGACGAGGCGTTGTTGCGCGATATCGAGGCGGATGCGCACAAGGGGTTTGGGCAGCGGACCGAGGGGTTTTGGGAGTATCCGGTGCGGTTGCCGTTCCTGATCCGGGCGATTGCCTTGCCGGTGCGGGCGCAGGGGCGATTGGCGGGGAGTATTGCGCTGCATTGGCCGCTGGACCAGGCGCCGGTGGAGCGGGTGTTGAGTTTGCATTTGAACAGCTTGGCGGATGCCGTGGGGGAGGTGCAGCAGGCGTTGGTGGGGTAGGGGCGCATGGCTTTGGCCTTTTTGCGCTCTTGAGATCGAGCGCCGCCCGCGCGGCGCATCGCGAGCAAGCTCGCTCCTACATTTGTTGCAACGTGCCTATGTCTGATAGGCCATGGTTGCTAGCCTTGTTGGCACGACGCGAGTTTATAGTTGGCGCGGATGCCAGCCGATTTCTTGACGGGCGCCAAGGGCGGACAACCATGGCCTGACAGACCGTGGCACGTTGCAACAAATGTAGGAGCGAGCTTGCTCGCGATGCGCCGCGCGGGCGGCGCTCGATCTCAACGCCACCACATCGCCCAAGCCAACCACCAAAAAGGCCCCCACCCATGCTGGCCGTCGAACAACTCCACAAGTCGTTCACCACCGCCCAAGGCACCCTGCACGTTCTGCGCGGTGTCGACCTGTCCCTCCCTCGCGGCAGCAGCCTGGCCCTGATGGGCGAATCCGGCAGCGGCAAAAGCACCTTGCTGCACCTGCTGGCCGGCCTCGACCGCGCCGACAGTGGCCGCATCCTGATCGACGGCCACCCCCTGAACCCCCGTGACGAATCCGCCCTGGCCCGCTGGCGACGCGAGGGCATCGGCCTGGTGTTCCAGCAATACAACCTGATCAGCAGCCTGGACGTAGCCGCCAACCTGTCCTTCCAGGCGCGCCTGGCAAACCGCCACGACCCGGCCTGGATAGCGCACCTGGCCGCAAGGCTGGGGCTGACGCCCTTGCTGCAGCGCTACCCGGAGCAACTCTCCGGCGGCCAGCAGCAGCGCCTTGCAATCGGCCGGGCACTGGCCGGCCGGCCCGCGCTGCTGCTCGCCGACGAGCCCACCGGCAGCCTCGATGAACACAACGGCGACGAGGTGCTGGCCCTGCTGCTGCAACTGGTGAACGAAGCCGCCAGCACCTTGTTGATGGTCACCCACAGCCAACGGCTGGCCGCACGCCTGCAGCAGCGCTGCGTGCTGCACCAGGGCCAGGTGCAAACCGCATGAACAGCCTCGGGCTGGCCCTGCAGGCGCTGTGCAGCCATTGGCGGCGCCACCGCCTGCAGGGCATCAGCATCTTCACCGGCCTCTGCCTGGCCACGGCATTGTGGGCCGGGGTACAGGCGCTCAACAGCCAGGCCCGCAGCGACTACGCCCAGGCCCGTGCGGTGCTGGCCGGGCCGGCATACCCGCAGCTGGTCGCGCGCAAGGGGCAGCGCTTCGACCAGGCGTTGTATGTGCAATTGCGCAGGCAGGGCTGGCAGGTGACGCCGGTGCTGGAGGGGCGTTTGCAGCTGGCAGGCGAACCCTCGCTGACGGTCAGGCTGGTGGGCATCGAGCCGCTCAGCCTGTTGCCGGGCATGGCCGTTGCCGGCGCCGACCCGCAAGGGCTCGACCTGCAGGCGTTCGTCGTCGCGCCCGGGCAAACCTGGGTCGGCCCGGACACGTTGCGCCAACTGGGCCGCAAAGCCGGGGAGCAGATCCGCACGGTGGAAGGCCAGAGCCTGCCACCCCTGGCCCTGAGCGCCCACCTCGCACCGGGTGTGATGCTGGTCGATATCGGCCAGGCCCAGGCCTTGCTCAAGGCCCCGGGACAGCTGTCACGGTTGATCAGCAACAGCGACCAGCCCCTACCGGCGGCGCTTGCCGCCGACCTCAAGCTGCAGCCGGCCAGTGACGACACCGACCTGCAGCGCCTGACCGACAGTTTTCACCTCAACCTCACCGCCCTGGGCCTGCTGGCCTTCGTGGTCGGCTTGTTCATCGCCCACGCGGCCATTGGCCTGGCGTTGGAGCAGCGCCGCAGCTTGATGCGCACCCTGCGGGCCTGTGGCGTCAGCCTGCGCACGCTGCTCGCGGCCCTGGCGCTGGAGCTGGGGTTGTTCGCGCTGCTGGGAGGTCTGGTGGGCGTGCTTGCCGGCTATCTGATCGCCGCCTCGTTACTGCCCGATTTTGCCTCCAGCCTGCGGGGTCTGTACGGCGCCGAGGTGGCCGGCCAGTTGCACTTGCCGTGGCAGTGGTGGCTGGCGGGGATGGTCGTCAGCCTGCTGGGGGCGTTGCTGGCTGGCTTCGACAGCCTGCTGCGCGCCGCGCGTCTGCCGTTGTTGGGGCTGGCCCAACCGCAGGCCTGGCGCTTGGCCCAGGTGCCCTGGCTGCGGCGTCAGGCCCTGGCGGCGGCTGTGCTGCTACTGCTGGCCCTGGGCTGTGGCTACCTGGGCAACAGCCTGCCCAGCGCGTTCGGTCTGCTGGCGGCATTGCTGCTGGCAGCGGCGCTGTTGCTGCCAGGGCTGCTGGCGCTGCTGCTCGGCGGCCTTGCCCGCTACGCGCGGCGGCCGTTGGCGCAGTGGTTCTTCGCCGACAGCCGACAACAGCTGCCGGCCTTGAGCCTTGCATTGATGGCGCTGCTGCTGGCGTTGGCTGCCAGTGTCGGGGTGGGCGGGATGACCGAAGGGTTTCGCCGCACCTTCATCGGTTGGCTTGACCTGCGCCTGGCGGCCGACCTGTATGTCACGCCTCGCGACAACGCGCAGGCCCAGCAGCTGTATGCCCAGTTGCCGCGCGAGCCTGCCGTCAACGCCGTGCTGCCGAGCTGGCGGGTGGAGTGGCGCCTGCAGCACTGGCCGGTGCAGGTGCAAGGGGTGGTCGATCATCCCTTCTACCGCAGCCACTGGCCGTTGCTGGCGCAAAACGCGGATGCCTGGGCACAACTGGCAGCGGGCCGGGGCGTCATGCTCAGCGAGCAACTGGCCCGGCGACTGGGGTTGGCGCTGGGCGACAGCGTGACGCTGCCCGGCGAGCCGCCGCAGTCCATGACCGTGGTCGGCATTCATGCCGACTACGGCAACCCCAAGGGGCATGTGCTGGTCAACGCCGACTGGCTCCGTGCCCATGCACCGGCCGCCAACCTGTCCGGCCTGAGCCTGCTGGTACAGCCCGGCCAGGTGGCCGCGCTGCAGCAGCAGTTGCAGCAACGCTTTGCCCTGGATGACGACCAGCTGGTCGAGCAGGCCCGCCTGAAGGCCTGGTCGACAGCGATTTTCAACCGCACCTTCGCCGTCACCGCGGCCCTGAACAGCCTGACCCTGGGCGTGGCCGGCGTGGCCTTGTTCATCAGCCAGCTGACCCTCGGCCAGCGCCGGCTGGGGCAACTGGCGCCCTTGTGGGCACTGGGCGTGCCGCGTCGCTGGCTGGGCTGGCTGTGCCTGGGCCAGGCACTGATGCTCTGTGGCTTCACCGTGCTCCTGGCGATTCCCCTGGGCCTGCTGTTGGCCTGGTGCCTGGTGGCGGTGGTGAACGTCCAGGCATTTGGCTGGCGCTTGCCGTGGCAGGTGTTTCCCGGCCAGCTGCTGCAACTCGGGGCACTGGGCGTGCTGACCAGCCTGCTGGCCTGTGCCTGGCCGCTGTGGCAGCTGGCGCGCAGCCAACCCGGTGTGTTGTTGCGGCGGTTCGCCGATGAAGCCTGAAGCCTGGTTGCTGCTGGCTGGCCTGTTGCTGGCCGGGTGCGATGCGCCGGCACCTGCGCCCAAGGGCTTTGCCGGGCTCGGCAACGAGGCCGGGGCGTTCAGGCAGGTCACGCCCGGCGTGGCACTGGAATTCCCACGCGACCACGGCGCCCATGACGGCTATCGCATCGAGTGGTGGTACATCACCGCCAACCTTGAGGATGTTCAGGGTCGCGCCTGGGGTGCGCAATGGACCCTGTTCCGCTCGGCGCTGCGCCCGGGGCCGGAGACCCGCGACTGGAACAGCCCGAACCTGTGGATGGGCCACGCCGCATTGACCGGGCCCGGCGGCCACCAGGTCGGTGAAGCGCTGGCCCGTGGTGGAGTGGGGCAGGCCGGCGTGGTGGCCGCGCCATTTCAGGCGTGGATCGATGATTGGTCACTGCAGGGTGATCGCGGTATCGAGCGCTTGCGCATGCGCGCGGGCGGGCCGGGCTTTCGCTACGACCTGAACCTGGCCACCGACAAACCTGTGGTGCTGCATGGCCTGCAGGGCTACAGCGAGAAATCCGGCAAGGGTCAGGCGTCGTATTACTACAGCCAGCCGTTCTATCAGGTAACCGGCGAGGTCGAGCGCGCCGGGCTATGCATTGCCGTGAAGGGCCAGGCCTGGCTGGACCGGGAGTGGAGCAGCCAGCCCTTGGCGGCCGGGCAGCGGGGCTGGGACTGGTTCTCGCTGCATCTGCAAAGCGGGGCGAAGCTGATGTTGTTCCAGGTGCGTGAAGACCAGGGCCTGCCTTACCGGGCTGGCACCTGGATCGATGCCCAGGGGCGGTCGCGGGCGTTGCAGGGCAAGGAGATCGAACTGACGCCGCTGGCGTGGGCGCGGCAGGACAATGGCAAGTCCGTGCCCACGCGCTGGCGGGTGCAGGTGACCTCGGAGCAGGTGGATGTGCAGGTCGAGGCGTTCGAGCCGAAGGCCTGGATGAACACGCGGTTTGCGTACTGGGAAGGGCCCGTGCGAGTGACGGGCAGTGGTGGTGGCAAAGGCTACCTGGAAATGACCGGGTACTGACCTGCTGCGGCCTGTGGGAGCGGGCTTGCTGTGGGAGCTGGCTTGCTGTGGGAGCTGGCTTGTTGTGGGAGCGGGCTTGTTGTGGGAGCGGGCTTGTCCCGCGAACCAGGGCGAAGCCCTGGCCATACACTTCTGTTTTCTGGGCGGGCCCTTTCGCGGGACAAGCCCGCTCCCACAGCAAGCCCGCTCCACAGCAAGCCCGCTCCCACAGGTAAACCAAAGGCTTTGATAGCTGTGGGCCTGCCTCAATCCCCGCCTTTCATCCGCCGCGCCACCAGGTAAATCCCCAACCCCACCAACGCCGCAGCCGCGCCGATATAACCGGTACTGGTCCACCCCAACCCGGCACTGATCGCCATGCCCCCAAACCAGGGCCCCAGCGCGTTGGCCAAATTGAACGCCGCATGGTTGGAAGCCGCCGCGAGGCTCGGTGCCTCATGGGCGATGTCCATCAGGCGAATCTGCAGCGGCGCCGCCAGGGCAATCATGGTCCCCACCAGGCCGATCCCCAGCAGCAGGCTCCACAGGGCATGAGCCGCGAAGGTGAAGAACAGCAGCACTGCCGTCGACCACACCAGCACCAGGCCCACGGCGCGGAACTGCAGGCGGTCGAACAGCTTGCCCCCGGCAATGTTGCCGATGATGCCGCCGACCCCGAACGCCGCCAGGCCAAACGGAATCCACTGCGGCGACACTTGCGTCACCTGCAGCATGGTCGGTGCCAGGTAGCTGAACACGCAGAACATGCCGGCAAAGCCAATGGCAGCGATGCCCAGCGCCATCCACACCTGCGGCAGGCGGAAGGCTTGCAGCTCCTTGCGCGGGTCGCTGCGCGCCTCATTGCGGGGTTGCGGTACATAGCGCCAGACCAGGGCGATGGTGCACAGGGCGATCACCCCGACCAGCACGAACGCCGAGCGCCAGCCAAAGAATTGCCCGAGGAAGGTCGCGATCGGGTTGCCCAGCAGCATTGCCAGGGTCAGGCCCATCATCACCCGCGCCACGGCGCCTGCACGCTGGTTGCTCGGCACCATGCTCGAAGCCACCACGGCAGCGATGCCGAAATACGCACCGTGGGGCAGGCCGCTGACGAAGCGGAAGGCCACCAGCCCGGCGAAGGAAGGGGCGAAGGCCGTGGCCAGGTTGCCGACGGCGTAGAGGGCCATCAGCAGCAACAGCAGGTGTTTACGCAGAAGCTTGGCACCGAGTATCGCCAGCGCCGGTGCACCGACTACCACGCCCAGGGCGTAGGCGCTGATGGCATGTCCCACTTGCGGCTCGCTCAACTGCAGGTTGCCGGCGATATCGGGCATCAGCCCCATGATCGCGAACTCGCCGGTGCCAATGGCAAAGCTGCCCAAGGCCATGGCAGCTTCCATCTTGCCCACTTCGCCTTTGCTGATGGCGAGCGGGGGTAATTCCTGAACAGACATCGGGATCCTTACTGAAACTGGCTGAAACGTTCAACGCGCGATGATAGACGACATCGTCGGGCTCTGTAATATTTTGCATTAATTGCCGGCACTCATAAAATGGCTGCATCAATCCGCCAGTTCCCGAGTGCGCGCCATGGCCATCAATTTCGACCTCAACGACCTGCAAGCCTTTCGCGCAGTGGTCGAGCAAGGCAGCTTCCGCAAGGCGGCGGAGGCGGTGCGTATCTCGCAGCCGGCGCTTAGCCGGCGCATCGACAAGCTGGAGGATGCCTTGGGCGTGCGGCTGTTCGAGCGCACCACCCGCAAGGTCAGCCTGACCCAGGCCGGGCGGGGCTTCATGCCCAGCGTCGAGCGCTTGCTCGACGACCTGGACAACGCCCTGCTGGGCATCAGCGAAGTGGCCTCGACGCGGCTCGGCCAGGTCACGGTGGCCTGCGTACCGTCGGCGGCGTATTACTTCATGCCCCGGGTCATCGCGCATTACCACCAGCAGTTTCCACGGATCAAGGTCAAGGTGCTGGACGCCAGCGCCCACGAGGTGCTTGGCGCGGTGGTCGATGGCGAGGCGGATTTCGGCCTGAGCTTCATGGGCACGCTGGAGGCCGATGTGGAGTTCGAACCGCTGGTGCAGGAGAGCTATGTGCTGGCGTGCCGGCGAGATCACCCGCTGGCGGCGCGCAGCAGCATCACCTGGGACGAGTTCTACCAGCAGTCCTACATTTCGCTGGGCAAGACCTCCGGCAATCGCTTCCTGCTCGACCAGGCACTGAGCGGCATCGTGCCGCAACGTCAAAGCATCTGCGAAACCCGCCACGTCACCACCATGATCGGCCTGGTGGAGGCGGGGCTGGGGGTGGCTGCGGTGCCGTCGATGGCGATGCCGGCGGGTGATCACCCGATCCTGACCCAGGTCGCCCTGACCGAGCCAAAGGTCATGCGCAGTGTCGGGCTGATCAAACGCCGGGGTCGAACCCTGACCCCGGCGGCGTTGGCGCTGGAGCGCCTGGTGGTGGACATGAAGGTCGAGGTCAGCGGCTGACCGAATCCAGCCCGGTGGCCTGCACGGTCTGCTGGGCAGCGGGCGCGGCCAGGTAGGCGAGCAGTGCCTTGGCCTGGCGCGGGTGTTCGGCATGGGTAGGAATGCCTGCGGCAAAGCGCGTGACCGATTGCACCGCCTCCGGCAGCTTGCCGACGAAGCTTGCGCCCCGCACCGGCAACAGCTCGCTGACCTGCTGCAAGCCGACCTGGTAATCGCCTTTGGCGACCACCGAGGCCACCGGGATCTTCGCGATCATGCTGGCCTTGGGCGCAAGTTGCTGCTCGATGCCCAGCCGTTTGAACAGCTGCTTGTGCACATACACGCCGCTTGCGCTGTCCGAATAGGCCACCGACCGGGCGCCCAGCAGGGTTTTCTTCAGCCCCTCCACACTGCTGATATCGGGTTTTGGCGCGCCGCCACGCACCACCATGCCGATGCGCGAATCGGCCAGCTCCACCCGTGACGCCGGGTCGACCTTGCCTTGGCGGATCAGCTCATCGAGCGCGTAGCCGACCATGATCACCACGTCGGCCTTCTCGCCACGGGCCAGGCGATTGGGGATCGCCTCGGGCGCCTGCCCCATAGACGGCCCCAGGGCGGTGTCGAGGGTATTGCCGGTGGCAGCGGCGAATTTCGGGCCGAGTATCTGGTAGGCGGCGGTGAAGCCACCGGAGGTCATGACCCGCAGCTGCTCGGCGTGGGCGACGCTGCCCAGGCTTGCACAGGCGAGCAGGGCAAAGGCGTGCAGTACTTTACGCATGATCGAGCGCCCTCAGGACAGTGCCGGTTGCAGTTGACCGCGCGAACGGCGGTAGAGGAACAGCGTCGCGCCCAGGGCGCAGAGCGCGGCGAAGCTCATCCAGTAGCCGGGGGCGGCCTTGTCGGCGGTGTACTGGATCAGGAAGGTCGAAATGGCAGGAGTGAAACCGCCGAACACGGCCGTGGCCAGGCTATAGGCCAGGGAGAAGCCCGCCACCCGCACTTCGACCGGCATGATTTCGGTCAGCGCGGGGATCATCGCACCGTTGTACAGGCCATAAAGGAACGACAGCCACAACAGCACCACCAGCATGTGCAGGAAGCTTGGCGCATTGACCAGGAAAGTCAGCGCAGGATACGCGCTGGCCAGGGTCAGCAGGGTCATGGCCACCAGCACCGGACGGCGCCCGATGCGATCGGACAGGGCGCCACCGAGCGGCAGCCAGATGAAGTTCGACACCCCTACCAGCAACGTCACCAGCAAGGCATCGGCGGTGCTCAGGTGCAGCACCGTCTTGCCGAACGTTGGCGCGTACACGGTGATCAGGTAGAACGCCGTGGTGGTCAGCGCCACCATCAGCATGCCGGCGAGCACCGTGGCCCAGTGCTGCAGCAGGGTGCGCAGCACCTCGGCCCTGGCCGGGCGGTGCTTGCGTGCGGCGTATTCCTCGGACTCCTCCAGGTTACGCCGCAGCAGGAAGATGAACGGCACGATCAGGCAGCCGACGAGGAAGGGGATGCGCCAGCCCCAATCGGCGATCATCGCCGGTGCCATCCATTGGTTCAGGGCATAGCCCAGGGCCGCCGCGACGATGATCGCCACTTGCTGGCTGGCAGACTGCCAGCTGGTGAAGAACCCTTTGTTGCCGGGCGTGGCGATCTCGGCCAGGTACACCGACACACCGCCCAGTTCGGCACCGGCCGAGAAGCCTTGCAGCAGGCGCCCGACCAGCACCAGGGCGGGCGCGAGCAGGCCGATGGATTCGTAGCCGGGCACCAGCACGATCAGGATCGTGCCGCTGGCCATGATCGACAGGGTGACGATCAGCCCTTTGCGCCGGCCCACTTCGTCGATATAGGCGCCGAGCACAACGGCACCCAGCGGGCGCATGAGAAAGCCCGCGCCGAACACGGCGAAGGTCATCATCAAGGAGGCGAATTCACTGCTGGCAGGGAAGAACACCGCCGCGATCTGCGTGGCGTAGAAACCGAAGAGGAAAAAGTCGAACTGCTCGAGGAAGTTGCCCGACGTGACCCGGAAGATCGCGCCGGCGCGGGAGTGCCCGGAGGCGGTTGTTGCTGTCATTGCCTGTACTCCGTACCGCTTTTGTGACGTGCGCCGCTGGAAACGGCGCACGGTTCTTATTGGCGGGAATGGTGCGACAGGGACATTGATTAGAGAATTGCATTGTTCGCATCGATTGATGCGGCTATCGGATCAATCCGCCATTTGCAGTTCGGGCAGGCTCACCCGGAACGCCCGGGTCAACCCGAGCAGGCAGAGGAAACCGACGCCCAGCCAGCACAGGCCGATGGTGAACGACATGCTCGACAGGCTGGTCCACAGCCACAGCGTGCTGAGGAAACCGAGCGCCGGTATGGCGCCGAACAGCAGGTAGTTGCGTGGGCCGCTCAGCTTCTGGTCGAGCAGGTAATGCTTGACCACCGCCAGGTTGACCGCAGAAAACGCGAACAGCGCGCCAAAGCTGATCATGTTGGCGACTGTGTCCAGGGTGATGAACAGGGCGACCAACGACATCGTGCTGACCAGCATGATCGCCGTGGCCGGCACGCGCTTTTTCGTGACCAGACGGCCAAACACCCGTGGCAGCGCACCGTCGCGTCCCATGGCGAACAGCACCCGCGAAACACTGGCCTGGGACACCATGGCCGAGGCGAAGCAGCCGGCCACGTAGGTGGCGGTAAAGCCGGTCACCAGCAACTCGCCGCCGACCCGACGCATCACGTCCACCGAGGCCGAGTCCGGGTCGGCGAAGCTGGCCCAGTCGGGGAACACCTGCTGGGCGAAGTACGACACCAGCAGGAACAGCAGGCCACCGATCACCGACACCGCCATGATTGCCTGGGGAATGCGCTTGGTCGGGTTGCTGGTTTCTTCGGCCATGGTCGACACCGCATCGAAGCCCAGGAACGACAGGCACAAGACGGCTGCGCCGGCCATCACCAGCGGCACGCTGAAGCCCTCGTGGTGGAACGGCGCCAGCAACGACACCGGCGCCGCCTGCTCGCCCAGGTTGCGCACCGACAACGCCACGAACACGACGATGAACACCAGTTGGGCGACCACCAGGATCCAGTTGACCCGGGTAATCGATTCGATGCCGATCAGGTTGAGGAAGGTAACCAGGGCGATCGAGCCCAGTACCCACACCCAGGCGTGTATCGCCGGGAAGTATTCGGACATGTAGATGCCGATCAGCAGGTAGCTGAGCAGTGGCAGGAAGATGTAGTCGAGCAGCAGGGTCCAGCCGGCGATGAAGCCGAAGTGGCTGCCAAAGGCCTTGCGGGTATAGGTGTAGACGGAGCCGGAGTAGGGGTGGGCCTGGACCATGCGGCCATAGCTGTAGGCGGTCAGGAGCATGGCGGCGAGGGTCAGCATGTAGGCAGTGGGCAGGTGGCCCTTGGTCATCTGGGTGACCAGCCCGTAAGTGGTGAAGACTGCCAGGGGCACCATGTAGGCGAGGCCGAACAACACCAGTGCGGTCATGCTCATGGACTTTCTGAAACGGCCGGAAGCGGCAGGTTGCGACGCAGGATGGTGGGCAGGGGCAGAGTCTGTATTTGTTGTTGTATGCATTGCTAACTCCTGAAATGGAATGCAGGACGCCGCAGTAGGCGAGCGGGCTCGCTACTGGTCTTGGGAGTTCGATCAGGGACAGGGTCAGGGGTGGGGCTGGGGAATGCTCCCACACTCCAGGGGCGCTCGAAATCACCCTTTGGGGGGAGCCCGGTTTCGAATGCAATGTCTAAAAGTTGACGCGACTGCTGTGGGAGCGGGCTTGTCCCGCGAACACCGGCGAAGCCGGTGCGATGCTCCGCGCTGCCTGTGTCGCGGGGCAAGCCCGCTCCCACAGGGACTGCCTAGCCCAGCAGGATCTCCAGGTTCGACAGAATCGACGCCGCATCGTAGGGCTTGCGCACCACGGGCGCCTGCTTCAAGTGGCTGGGAATGCTGACGCTGTCGCCGTAGCCGGTGGCGAACAGGAACGGAATGCCAAGACGGGTGAGCGCTTCGGCGACGGCAATGGAGGTACCGCTGCCGAGGTTGATGTCCAGTACCGCTACATCCGGCCTTTGCGTGGCCAGGAGCTTGAGCGCCTCGGCTTCGGAGCTGGCGGTGATGACGTCCTCGACCTGCGCATCGGCAAGGATCTGCTCGAGACCGACGGCAATCACCAGTTGGTCCTCGAGGATCAGCACGCAGGCATCGACCAGGGCTGCGCAGTCTGGCAGCACCACAGGCGCTGGGGCCGATGGGCTGTCGTGGCTTGAGTCTTCGACCAGAGTCAGGTGCTTGGCCGGGATCCTGAACACGCCATACAGGCCTTCTGGCCGGTATTCAAGGTTGCTGCTGCCGCCAAGGTCGAACGGAATGCTGCGCTCGATCAGCACCGAGCCGAACCCCGTGCGGGTCGGCGGGCGCACGGTGGGGCCGCCGCGTTCGCACCAGATGATCTCGCAGGCGCCGCCGGCATCCACGGCCCAGGTTACCGACAGCGTGCCACCGGCCCGCGACAGCGCGCCGTACTTGGCCGCGTTGGTGGCCAGCTCGTGCAGCACCAGGGCCAGCACCGAAAAGGCGCGGGCATCGAGGAGCAGGCCGGGGCCGCGCAGTTCGAGGGCATCGGCCGTGGTCCGGTAGGGCGACAGCTCGGCTTCCAGCAGCGCGGCGAAACGCCCGCCACCGTCACCGCGCACGACCTGGTCATGGGCCAGAGACAGTGCCTGGATACGGCCTTTGAGGGTGGCCACGTAGTCGTTGAGGGTCTGGTTTTCCGAGGTGGGGTGGGCCACCAGCGCACCGATCAGCGACAGAATATTCTTCACCCGGTGGTTGAGTTCTTCGTTGAGCATGCGCTGGCGCACGTCGGCCTTGGAGCGTTCGTCGGCCAGCAGTTCGCTGTTGTGCAGGGCGACTTCGACGATCGCGGCGCGGATCGCTTCGCCAAACTGGCGGTCCTGCTCGCTCCACGGCAAGGCGTGCTGGTGAACGGTCTGCTTCCACACCGCGAAGCTCTTGCGCGGGGTGAGGCGCTCGCCCAGCGGGCCGCTTTCGTAAGTCTTGTTGGGGTCGCCTGCCCAGTCCAGGGTTTCCACCACCTCCTTGCGAAACAGCATCAGGTAGTCCCTGGGGTGCTGCGACATCGGCACGATCAGTACGCCGGAGACGTCGACGGCATAGTCCGCGGCCGGCGGGTGGGCCATCGACAGGCAGTTCGACGCCCAGGTGCGGCCTTCGGCGACCCCCTCGGCGAAGCTCAGCAGGCCGGGAATCGCCGCCTTGGGCGGCGTCAGGCCATCTGCGGACCAGCGACCCTGCTGCGCCATGCCGATGCCATCGCAAGGGATCAGGGCCTTGAACACCGACAGACGCGAACGCAGCAGCGCTTCAAGGTCAGCGGTGCGGTGTGCGTCGAGCAGCAGGTTGTCCAGCACCTGTCGCGCCTGTTCGGCAGCTTCCAGGGTGTGCTTGGCGCGCAGGGTCTGCAGGTGCAGGGAAAAGAACTCGCCGAACATTTCCGCCGCCACCCGTTGGCCCATGGCCAAGGTGCGCGGTGCGTAATGATGGCAGGCAACCAGGCCCCACAGGGCGCCGTCGACGATCACCGAAATGGACATGGAAGCACCGACGCCCATGTTGCTCAGGTACTCGCAGTGAATCGGCGACACGCTGCGCAGGTGCGCGTACGACAGGTCCAGCGGCTCGCCAGACAAATCCAGCACCGGCTCGATGGGCACGCTCTTGAAGTTGGCATCGGAAATGATCCGCACCGGGTTGCGCAGGTACAGCGCACGGGCCTGCTGCGGGATGTCCGAGGCCGGGAAGTATTGCCCGAGGAAGCTCTCAAGGCCGCCGCGCTTGGCCTCGGCCACCACCTTGCCGGCGCCGTCGGCACCGAGCTGGTAGATCATCACCCGGTCGTAGCCGAGCAGCGCGCGCACGCGCCGGGCGGTGTCGAGGATCAGCTTGTCGGAGCGCTCGATGTCGCGCAGTTGCGCGATCACCGTGCGCACCAGCTCCACAGGCTCGGCGATGCTGGCGCCGGAAGGTTCGAATTCGAGGATGACCGTGCCCTTGAACAGGTGCGCGGACACATCGAACGCCTGCCCCGAGTCGATCACCACGCCGAACGACAGTGCCGGGCGCGACGCCTCTTTGACCCGTGCCAAGGCGTTGCGCAAGGTATGCGCAGCTTCGGCGCCGAGGATCGCTTCGAGCCGCTGCCCGTTGAGCTCGGCGGTAACGCCGAGCATGGCCGGGGCGTTCAACGAGTGGCGCAGGACGACACTGGCGGATGCGTTGCAGGCCAGCAGGCAGCCATGCGGCTGGATGCTACCGGGAATCTGGATGGGTTCGCGGTCACAGTTGGTCAAGTTGACCTGAGGTTGCACAGTCATAGGTTCCTGCCGGTTTCCCAAAGACCGGTTGCCTAAGTTGACCGCCGAACATTTCAGGCAAACGAAGTGGTTAAGTCATGTTCAGCTTCCGAGTCTAGCTGGCGCGTTGGTCTTCGTCACCTGAGGCCCACGCTCGCAGGGCGCGGCGAGCGTGGGCCTGGACAATGCCTTCAGCCCTTGGCCGGTGCGGCTGCCAGGCGCTTGCGCCGGCTCATCAGGCCGTAATAGGCCAGCGCCGGGAACACCAGGCCCACCGCCCACGCCAGGTCGATGCCCTGCAGGCTGCTGGCGACCGGCCCGACATACAACGAGGTGCTCATGAACGGGATCTCCAGCACGATCGTGGCCAGGAACACCCCGACCGCAACGCCATTGACCCGCCCATAGATACCGCTTGGCTCGAAGATGTCGGCAATCCGGTATTCGCCTTTGCGCAAGGCGTAGTAGTCGACCAGGTTGATCGCCGTCCAGGGGATCAGGAAGTAGCTCATGAAGAAGATGAAGTTGAGGAAGAACTGCAAGAAGTCGTCCTGGGCCAGGGTGCACAGGCCAGTGGCCGCGGCGCAGATCACCAGCATGAAGCCGGCCCGCACGCGCGGGGTGACCTTGAGCGCCGCATACGGCTCGATGACGGTCACGGTCGACATGAACGCGCCATACAGGTTGAACACGTTGATGGCGATCTGGCCGTAGAGCACGAAGGCGAAGGTCAGCAGCGCGCTGCCACCGAGGAAAGTGACCAGGTTCAGGCCCACGTTATCGGTGAAACCGCCCATGCCCTTGGCCAGCAGCGCCCCGAGCACCATCATCCAGCTGCCGCCGATCACGGTCCCCAGGTAGCTGTACCAGAACACCTGCCGGGGCGACGTGCGGGTCGGCAGGTAGCGCGAGTAGTCCGCCACGTAGGGGGCATAGGACAGCTGCCAGGTCACTGCGATACTCACCGAAGCCAGGAACCCCACCGCATCGAACCCCTGCGCCGACCACTGCCCGGGCGCCACGGGCAGCGCCAGTGCCATGACCGTGGCGATACCGAACACCACGATCGAGGCCAGCGACAGGACCTTCTGGAAGCGGTGGATCAACGAGTAGCCGAACAATGCCACCAGGAAGCACGCCAGCCCCAGCAGGACGATGTTTACGCCATTGCCGAACGGGCTGGCGGCGGCGACGGCCTGGGCGGCCAGCAAGGTATTGCTGACGAAGAAGCCCAGGTAGATGAGCATCACGAACAGCAGCGGCACGATGGCCCCGTACACGCCGAACTGCGCGCGGCTCTGGATCATCTGCGGGATGCCCAGGCGCGGGCCCTGGGCCGAGTGCGAGGCCATGAAGATCGCGCCGATCATCGAGCCCAGCAGGATCGACAGCACGCTCCAGAACAGGTTGAGCCCCAGGCTGATCGGCAGCACACCCGCCGCTACCGTGGTGATGTTGGCATTGGCGCCGAACCAGACGAAGAACAGCGAGCGCGGTTCGCCGTAGCGTTCATTTTCGGGGATGTAGTCGATGCTTCTGTTTTCAACTTTCATTCCGGTGGTCTCCAATCAGCGTTCAGCGACGAGGCGGCTTTCGAGGCGTGCGATGGCCTCGACGAACGCTTCGGGTTGGAAGGCGAGGTGGTCGGGCGCGGCGCTGGGCAGCGAAGTGGCGGGCTGGTTGTGCAAGCGCCGGAGCAACTGCTCGGTGCTGATGATGTCGAGCCCGTAGATCCAGTTGGAGAGAATGAACAGCGCGGAGTAGTGGGCGGCCTGGGTGGTCGCCGTGCAGGCGTCGGCCACCAGGGTGAGCTGGAAGTCGTGCTGGTAGGCGTCGAACAGGCTGGTCATGACGCAGACGTCGGTCAGCACCCCCATGACGATCAGGTGCTTGATGCCCCGGCGGTGCAGCATCTGCGTCAGCCGCGTGCCGTGGAAGGCGCTGTAGCGATGCTTGTCGATCACCTCATCGCCCGCCTGGGGCGCCAGCGCATCGAGAATGTCCACGGCGCCGGTGCCCGCGCAGTAGGTGGCCGGCTGGCCATTGGCGTTCACGGGCTCACCGTGCAGCAAGTCGCGACCGCGCGCGTCGTTGATGTGGCGGGTGTAGAACAGCGGGATCTCCAGGCTGCGGGCTGCGTCGATCAACGCGGCCGTGTTGTCGACGACGGGGTCGAAGCGTTCAAGGCTGAAGCCATCTTCCTTTTGCAGGTCGATGATGAGGAGTGCGGTTTCGTTGACCATCAGGTTTCTTCCAGGTGCAGCGGCCCTGCCAGCGCCAGGCGGGCGCAGCGAGGGCTGTGCGAAAAGACAAGGCAACGACCGGCAAGCGGCCGCCACCACACGCGAGACGAATGCTCGAGGGAGGAATTACCTGACTATCTGCCAGAAGCCATTCTGCTTGGCGGCGACGCAGGCGCGCAGCCGTTTGAGTTCGATCTGGGCGGGAGCGGTGGCACGGCGCAGATAGCCTTTCATGGCGCACGCCGCCGCATCGCGCTGGGGCGATGGGTAGGCGTGGGGGGAACCAGGAAGGTGAATGGACATGCGCGCATGCTCGTGGGGTTTGAACATGCAGCAGCAATAACCAGGCCAACCAAGTTACTCAACCTCTAAAAGCTGGGAGCAACTGTCTTGCTCAACTTCCAAAAGTCGACGCTATTCCTGTGGGAGCGGGCTTGTCCCGCGAACACCGGCGTAGCCGGTGCCAACCACCGCGCTGCCTTTTTCGCGGGACAAGCCCGCTCCCACAGGAATAGCATCTGTTACCAATGGTATGCGGCATACCATCAGACATCGATACGCAACGTAACGTGCGTAACACCAGAGACGTTGTACTATCCCGCGAGCGACCAAACAGCCTCGACTTCAAGGAGACCGCAATGATCAACACCGGCGACCAACTGCCCGACGTAACCCTTTATGAATACAGCGACGGCCAAGGCAGTTGCCCGCTGGGCCCGCAGGCGTTTTCACTGCGCGAGCGTTGTGCAGGTAAAAAGGTGGTGATCTTCGGCCTGCCCGGGGCATTCACCCCGACCTGCTCGGAGCGCCATGTGCCGGGCTATCTGGCAACGGCGCAGGCGCTGTCGGGTGCCGGTGTCGATGAAATCATCTGCGTGGCGGTGAACGATGCCTTCGTCATGCACGCCTGGGGCAAGACCTTCGCCGAGCAAGGTGCGGTCAGCATGATATCGGACGGTAACGCCGAACTGACCGACGCCCTGGGTCTGGCCCAGGACGCCTCGGCCCGCGGCATGGGCAAACGCTCCCAACGTTACGCCCTGTTCGCCGACGACCTGCTGGTCAAGCGCATCGTCGTGGATGCGCCCGGCAAGCTCGAAGTGAGCGACGCGCAAAGCATGCTGGCGTTCCTGCGTGAGAGCGGCGGCCCGCGCTAACCCCGTTTCACTCCGCTGGCAGGGCTTGGAGGTGGCGGTGCCTGCGGTTGTACAGCGAGGTGCGCAGCAGCAACAGCACGGCGCCCAGCACCGGCAGGCTGACCAGCAATAGTGCATAACGCAGCGACTGTTGGCCGTACCAGGGCTGCAGCAGGTCGCTGAGCACACCGGTCAGCAGCGGCCCCACGCCCACCCCGAGCAAGGTACTGACGATGGTCTGCAGGGCCATCGCGGTGCCGCGCCGTTGCGAGGCCACCAGTTGCGTGACCAGGTTGTACGAGGGCGCCACCCACCACACCGCGAAGAAGCTGTACAGCGCGCACCAGAGCATCGCCACCGGCACCGGCAGCGCCCCCAGGTGCATCAGCAGGTCGCTGGGCCACAGCAGGTAAGCGGCCAGCGCCGACATCGCCGCCAGGTGACCGAAGATCGGCAGCGACAGCTGCCAGTGGGCTGCCCTGCGCGCCAGACGGTCGCTCAACCAGCCGCTGAACAGCCCGCCGACCCCGGCGCAGGTGCCGCACACCACGCCCGCCAGCATCCCTGCCTCCTGCAGCGACAGGCCGTGGGAGCGCACCAGAAAGCTGGTGTTCCACATGGCCACGGCATAGGAGCCCAGCGTTGTCAGGCCGCCGGCCAAAATCAGCTGCCGGTAGGGCACGAAGGCCCACAACTGGCGAGCCTCGGCGCCAAGGCCGAGGCGTGCTGCAGGGGCCGGGTGGGGTGCCAGGTCCCAGCGCCCGCGCGCCGGCTCGCGCACCAGCAGCGCCAGGATCGCGGCGAAGACCAGGGCCGGCAGGCCCAGGGCGATGAAGCCGGTGCGCCAGCCGTACTGCTCGACCACCCAGGCGCCGATGCTCAGGCCGATGATCGAGGAAAAGGTCGGCGCAGCCGTGAAGCAACTGATGGCGAACGAGCGCCGTTGCGGCGGGTAGAGGTCGGCGATCAGCGACAGCGACGCCGAGGTGGTCGGCGACTCGCTCACCGCCACCAGCATGCGTGCCAGGGCCAACACCAGGAAACTGCCGGCCAGCCCGCAAGCCATGGTCGCCAAGGCCCACAGCAGGCAGGCCACGGCCAGCACACGGGTGCGCGGCAGGCGGTCCACCAGCCTGCCGGCGGGCAGGCCGAGCACGGCGTAGACCACCGCGAAGGCCAGGCCCGAGATCAGCCCGAGCGCCGTATCGCCCACGCCGAACTCGGCCTTGATCGGCTCGATCATCACCGCCAGGATCTGCCGCCCGACGAAGTTGTCGGCGAACACCGCCGCCAGCAGCATCAGCAGGCCATGGCCGCGCCAGCCGACCGCTGCCGGCGGCAAGGTGGGCACGGCGCTGCTCACCGCGGCGCCCAGAGGTCCGGCAAGCCGGGGTCGCTGACCACGATCAGGCGCTTGAGCAGTACCTTGAGCGCCTGGGCATCGGCCTCGCCGAGCTTGGCGGTGAGTTCTTCTTCCACCACCTTGGCCAGGGCCACCTGCTGCAACGAGATTTCGCGCCCTTTGGCGGTGAGCACGAAGCGCAGGTGCGCGGCCTCGCCCTCGATGGCCACCAGGTCCTGCCGTTCAAGGAAACGCATGCCTGCCAGGGTCACCACGTGGCCGGTGTAACTGACGAAGGTGTTGATCTCTTGCAGGCTCAGGTTGTCGCGGATCGACAGCACCGCCAGCACGAAGAACGCCTGTTCGTCCAGCTGCTGGTTGCACAGCAGGTGGCGCAGCAGGTTGAGCACCTGGTAATGGCCACGGCCGAGCAGGTAGCCGAGCAGGTCCTCGGTGTAGCTGCATTCCGGTGGCGGCGGGGTGGTGGCCAGGCGCAGCTCGCTGCGCGGCTTGCGCGTGGCCAGGGCGTACTGGCCGCTCTGGAACGCCAGCGGCGCGCGGTCGCTGTGGTCGAAGGCGAGCACTTCGCCGACGAAGATCACATGGTCGCCGCCTTCGTACTGGAACGCCGTGCGGCACTGGAACCGGGCCGTGCAGTCCTGCAGCAACGGCGCATCGCTGATGCCGTTGTCCAGGGCGATTTCGGCGAACTTGTCCTCGCCCTGGGTGGCGAAGCGCCCCGACAGCTTCTCCTGCTCGATCGACAGCACGTGCACGTTCCAGTGCTTGCCGCTGCTGAACGCCGGCAAGCTGCGCGCCTGCTTGGACAGGCTCCACAACACCAGCGGCGGGTTGAGCGACACCGAGTTGAAGCTGTTGGCGGTAATGCCGACCGGCGAGCCGTCTTCGGCTTGCGAGGTGATGATGGTGACGCCGGTGGTGAAGGTGCCGAGCGCCGCACGGAAGGCCTGGGGGTCGAAACCGATATGTTGTGTTGCCATGGCTGGCCTCATGGGTTGGATTGCCTGGCGCCAGTATTGGATGGCCCGCCTGCCCAGGCATCGTCTCAACGGACTAACGCTTTTGCTCGATTCTGGTCCGATCGGACGAGGCGCCGGCCCTGTTGCCATGGCTAGTGTGGGGCCTAGCGCCGCGAGCGCAGCCAACAGCCAGAGGAGACACGCATGCAACCCGCTCTGTCATCGATCCAGGCGCTCGGCGACCTGTTGTCACGCCAGCAGGGCGCCTTCAACAAGGCAGGTGCCGTCAGCGCAGAACGCCGCCGCCAGCGTCTCCAGCAGGTGATCGATCTGCTGGTGCGCCATCACGAAAGCCTGACCGAGGCCATCGACCAGGACTTTGGCGGCCGACCCGCCGGCTTTACCCTGATGAACGACATCCTCGGCGCGCTGGCCAGCCTCAAGCACGCCAGGGACCACCTGCAGGGGTGGATGGCGGATGAACCGCGACCGGTGTTCGCCCCCTACGACCAGTTGGGCGCCAAAGCCTGGATCCGCTACCAGCCCAAGGGTTCGGTCGGCATCATCGGCACCTGGAATGCGCCGCTGTACACCCTGTTCAGTCCGCTGGCGTCGGCCCTGGCCGCCGGCAACCGGGCCATCCTCAAACCGTCCGAAGTACTGCCGCGCACGGCCGCGCTGATCGCCGCGCTGTGCGCCGAGCACCTCGACCCGCTGGAGGTGGCGGTGGTCACCGGTGGTGCCGACCTGGCCGAAGCCTTCACCGCCCAGCCGTTCGATCACCTGGTGTTCACCGGCGGCACGGCCATCGGCCGCTCGGTGATGCGCAATGCCGCCAGCAACCTGGTGCCGGTGACCCTGGAGCTGGGCGGCAAGTCACCGGTCGTGCTGTCGCGCAGCGCCGATCTGGACAAGGCAGCGTTCAGCATTGCCGTGGCCAAGGCCACCAATGGCGGGCAGATCTGCATCAACCCCGACCTGGTCTATGTGCCCCGGGCCTCGCTGGAAACCTTCCTCGATGCCTTGCGCTCGGCCTACTGCGCGCTCAACCCGACGGTCAGCGGCAACCCGGACGTGGTGGCGGTGGTCAACGCGCAGCACCTGGCGCGGGTCGAAGCCCTGGTGCAGGACGCAATGGAGCAGGGCGCCCGCATCGAGTCGCTGCCCGAGGCGAGCGAGGGCGAAGACCGGCGCCGGCCGCTGCGGGTGGTGATCGACCCGCCCGCGCACGCGCAGATCCTGCAGGACGAAATCTTCGGCCCCGCCGTGGTGGTGCTCACCTATGACGCCGTGGAGCAGGTCATCACGCAGATCAACGCGCGCCCTCGGCCGCTGGCGCTGTACTACTTCGGCGATGACAGCCAGGAGCAGCAACAGGTGCTCGACCACACCTTGTCAGGGGGCGTGACGCTCAATGACGTGATGCTGCATGCTGCGCTGCACGATGCGCCGTTCGGGGGTGTCGGCGCCTCGGGCATGGGGCATTATCACGGGCGCGAGGGCTTCCTCGAATTCAGCCACCTGCGCACGGTGTGCCAGGCCCCAGCCCATGACCCGCGCCGCGAGTGGGGCCTGTTGCCGCCCTATGGCGAGCACTACCTCGCCGCCATGCTGGCCCAGGTCACCTCCGACTGATGAACCTCAAGAACAACAACGAACAGGACGCCAAGACCCTCATGCCGATCGATTCTCAAGCCACTTCATACGATGCCCCGGCCGCCTGGCCACGACGCAGCGTCCTCAAGGCCGGCGCGGTTGCCGTCGGCGCAGGCCTGCTGGGACGCTTCGCCACCGCCGCCGACAGCGGCCTGTCGGCGACCGACTATCAAGGCCTGGACGCCTGGGCCATGGCCGAGGCGGTGCGTGCCGGCAGCCTCAGTGGCGAGGAACTGCTGGCCGCAGCCTTGGCCCGCTGTGCCCTGGTCAACCCCAAGGTCGCGGCGGTGAACATGCTGCACGAGGACTATGCACGGGCCTTGCTCGGCCGCCGCCGCAGCGCCGGCACCGGCGCCCAGGGTGCGCTGGCCGGGGTGCCGATCCTGCTCAAGGACCTCAACACCTACCTGCAGGGCACCTCCACCAGCAACGGCTGCAGGCTGTTCCGCGATGCGCCGCCGGCCAGCTTCACCAGCACCCTGATCAGCCGCTATGAACAGGCCGGCGCCGTACCGTTCGGCAAGACCACCTGCCCGGAGTTCGGCCTGACCACCACCACCGAGTCGCTGCTCTGGGGCCAGACCCGCAACCCCTGGAACCTGGCCATGAGTGCCGGCGGCTCTTCGGGCGGCGCAGCAGCGGCGGTGGCAGCGGGCATCGTGCCGGTGGCACATGCCACCGATGGCGGCGGTTCGATCCGTATCCCGGCGTCCTACTGCGGCCTGGTCGGGCTCAAGCCCAGCCGCTATCGCACCCCCAGCGGGCCGGCGCATTACGAGGGCTGGTTCGGTGCCAGCGTCGGCAACGTGGTGTCGCGCAGCGTGCGCGATACCGCGCTGTTCCTTGATGCAGGCCAGGGCCACGAGGCCGGCAGCGCCTACTGGAGCGCGCCGCTGGCGCGCCCGTACAGCGAAGAGCTGCGCCGCGACCCGGGCAAGCTGCGCATCGCCGTGGTGCGCCAGTCGCTGACCGGCGCGCCGCTGGATGCCGCCGTGGCCGCGACCCTGGAGCAGACCATCAAGCAGTTGGTCGGCCTGGGCCATGAGCTCGACGAGCTGCAACTGGCCATCGACCCGCGCGAGCTGTTCGGCGCCCATGGCACGGTGATCGGTACCGCCTTGCTCAACCTGGTGCACGAACGCGAGCAGGCCCTGGGGCGCGCGGCCACGGCCCGGGACCTGGAGCAGATCACCCAGGTGGTGCTGGAGCGGGCCAAGGGCACCAACGGCGTCAGCATGTACCAGGCGCGGCAGAGCTTCGAGCGCATCGGCGCGACCATGGAGCGTCCGTTCGAGCGTTTCGACGTGATCCTCTCGCCGGTCACCGCCAACCTCACCCCGGCGCTCGGCCAGCTCACCCTCGACCAGCACTGGGACACCTATGCCCAGCGGGCCATGGGCAGCGCCGGGTTCACCGTGCTGGCCAACGTCAGCGGCCAGCCGGCGATCTCCCTGCCGTTGGGTCAGAGCGACAACGGCCTGCCGGTGGGCATGCTGTTCACCGCCCGGCTCGGCGCCGAGGATGTGCTGCTGCGCCTGGCCAGCCAGCTGGAGCAGGCGCAGCCCTGGGCTGCGCGCCGCGCGGTGGTTTAGCAGGGCGGGCGCCTAGTCCGCTTTGACGATGAGTGTGTGCCGGCCAGCGCTGATCATGGGATGCACGCCGCCAACGGCCCCGCAACGGCGTTGGCGGTCTCTCCCTGACCTTAGCGGATGGCACAACAACAATGACGGCTCAAGATCAGTCTCAAACCCAGTACGACGTGATAGTGGTCGGTTCGGGGGCCGGTGCGATGACCTCGGCGGTGTTCCTTGCCGACCAGGGTTTCAGCGTGCTGGTGCTGGAAAAAAGCGACAAGTTCGGCGGCACTTCGGCGATTTCCGGCGGCGGTATCTGGATCCCCAACAACCACTACTTCGCCCGCCAGGGCGGCAACGACAGCCCCGAACAGGCCCAGCGCTACCTGACCGCCGCCGCCGGCGAGCACGTCGAGCCGGCCCGCCTGCAGGCCTACCTGGACCACGCGCCGAAGATGATCGAGGCGCTGACCCGCACCAGTCGGGTACGTTACGCGGTGGCGGCGAAATACCCCGACTATTACCCGCACCTGCCTGGCGCTTTGGCGGGTGGCCGCACCCTCGACCCCGAACTGTTCGACAGCAGCCTGCTCGGTGCCGAGCTGGACAACCTGCGAAAACCGTCACCCTCGACCCTGCTCATGGGCCGCATCGCCTGGACTGCCCGTGATGCGCACAAGGCCATGGCCCGTGGTTTTGGCTGGCGGCTGCTGATCCTGCGCTTGATGCTGCGCTACAAGCTCGACCTCAAATGGCGCCGCAAGAGCCGCATGGACCGTCGTGCGGCGCTGGGCAGTTCGCTGGTGTGCTCGCTGCGCCGCTCGCTGATGGACCGCAACGTGCCGCTGTGGCTGAACAGCGATTTTCGAGAATTGCTGGTCGAGCAGGGGCGGGTAGGCGGCGTGCGCATCTGCCGCGAAGGGCGTGAGCTGGAACTGCGCGCCCGCCATGGGGTAATCCTCGCCTCGGGCGGCTTCGAACAGAACCAGGCCCTGCGCGAACAGTACCTGCCGAAACCGACCCAGATGGCCTGGAGCGCCACGCCACCGGGCAACAACACCGGCGCGGCCCTGCAGGCCGGCCTGGCCCAGGGTGCGGCGACGGCGCTGATGGACTGGGCCTGGTGGGCGCCGACCATTGCCGTGCCGGGTGAAGAAAAGCCCCGTGGCATCTTCGCCGAGCGCGCCTTCCCCGGCGCCATCGTGGTCAATGGCCAGGGCCTGCGTTTCGTCAACGAAGCCGCGCCGTACCTGGAATTCGTCGACGCCATGCACCGCGACAACGCGCACAGTGGCGGGCGCTCGGTGCCGGCCTGGGTGATCTTCGACGGGCATTTCCGCTTCAACTATGCGATGGGCCCGTTGATGCCGGCCCAGGTCATGCCCGACAGCCGCCTGCGCGAAGCCTGGCGCGACACCCTGTACTGGAAGGCTGAGACCCTTGAAGGCTTGGCGACCAAGATCGGCGTCGACCCGCAGGGCCTGACCAGCACCGTGGCCAAGGTCAACGAATACGCCCGCACCGGCGTGGACCAGGACTTCGGGCGTGGCGGCAATGTCTTCGACCGCTACTACGGCGACAGCAACATCAAGCCCAACCCGTGCCTGGCACCGCTGCGCAAGGGCCCGTACTACGCCATGCGCCTGGACGCCGGCGACATCGGCACCAAGGGCGGCCTGCTGACCAACGCCCAGGCCCAGGTGCTGCGCGAGGACGGCTCGGCCATCGCCGGTCTGTACGCCATCGGCAACTGCTCCGCCTCGGTGATGGGCACCAGCTACCCCGGGGCGGGCGGCACCCTGGGCCCGGCGATGACCTTTGCCTACATTGCCGCCAACCACCTCGCCGCCCAGCGCCAGGAGGCCCGATGAATACCCCTGTCACGCCCATCCTCGCGCCCCTGCGGGTAGACGACGCCGATGCCGTGCAATGGCAGGATCACTGCGATGTGCTGGTCATCGGCTGGGGCGCCGCCGGTGCCTGCGCCGCCCTGCAGGCCCGCGCCGACGGTGCCGATGTGCTGATCGCCGACCGCTTTACCGGGGGCGGCGCCAGCGCCAAGAGCGGCGGGGTGGTGTACGCCGGCGGCGGCACCCGGCAGCAGCGCGCGGCCGGCTTCGACGATACCCCCGAAGCCATGTTCGATTACCTCAGGCACGAAACCCATGGCGTGGTCAGCGACGAAACGCTGCGGCGCTTCTGCAACGACAGCGTCGCCAACCTGCAATGGCTGGAAAGCCACGGCGCACCCTACGCCCACCAGATGCCAGCCGGTGGCAAGACGTCCTATCCACCGGATGGCGCCTTCCTTTATTACTCAGGCAATGAGCTGGTGCCCGCGTATGCCGGTGAGCAGGCCCCGGCGCCACGTGGCCACCGCACGGTCGGCAAGGGCCAGTGCGGCGCCGTGCTGTATGGCCACCTGCAGGCGGCCTGCTTGCGCGCCGGCGTGCGGCCGCTGCTGCAGGCGGCAGCCAGGCGCCTGGTCATGGACCGCGACGGGCGCGTGCTCGGCGCCGAACTGTGGCGCTTGCCGGTCGGCAGCAAGGTCGCCCGCGCGCATGCACGGCTGGCGGCACGCGCCGAACGCCTGCAGAACTTCGCCCCCGGCTATTGCGACCGCTTGCGCCTGCGCGTGATCGCGCTGGAACAGGCGCACGCCAGGCCATGCCTGGTGCGGGCGAACAACGGCGTGGTCCTCAGCACCGGTGGGTTCATCTTCAACCGCGAACTGATCAAGGACCATGCCCCGGCGTTTCGGCGCAATTTCAAGGTCGGCGCTACCGGCTGCGATGGCAGCGGCTTGCGCCTGGGTCTGAGCGTGGGTGCGGCGAGCGACCGGTTGGCGCGGGTCTCGGCCTGGCGCTTCATCAACCCACCGTACAGCTGGCACCGGGGCATCGTGGTCAACCGCGATGGCGCACGCTTCTGCAACGAAGAGGTGTACGGGGCCACCCTGGGCCAACCGTTGATGGAAGAGCAGGGCGGCAAGGCCTGGCTGGTGCTCGATGCACCCTTGCGCAAGAAAGCCCTGCGCGAGGCGCTGTTCGGCGGCTACTGGTGGTTCCAGGCGCTGCCGGCTCTGGTGTTGATGCTGTTTGGCGCGCGCAAGGGCAGGCATCTTGGGCAGCTTGCCCAGGCCACTGGCATGCAGGCCGAAACCCTGCGTCAGGCGGTACTGGCGAACAACGCTGCGGCCAGCGGGCAGGCGCCGGAGCCGTTCGGCAAATCGGTGGATGGTCGCCAGGTGCTGGAGCAGGGGCCTTTCTATGCCTGTGACATTTCCGTGGGCAACCCGATCTTCCCGTTGGGCGCGTTGACCCTCGGTGGCGTGCGCGTGGATGAACGTACGGGGGCTGTGCTGACGGCCAACGGCGAGCCCATTGCCGGGCTGTACGCCGCAGGTCGCACGGCGGTGGGCATTCCTTCACATCTGTATATCAGCGGCCTGTCCCTGGCTGACTGCGTGTTCTCCGGGCGTCGCGCCGGGGCTGCGGTGGCGCAGGGTGCAGGCGTGGCGGTGGACTGCGAGGTGGCGTCATGAGTGAAGCGAACGGACGTGTCCAGGGCAAGGTCGCCCTGGTCACCGGCGGGGCCAGGGGCATCGGCGCGGCGAGTGCGCGGTTGCTGGTGGCGCAAGGGGCGCAGGTGCTGATCAGCGATATCGACACCCAGGCCGGCGAGGCGCTGGCCCGGGAGCTGGGCGCTGCCGCCCGGTTCATCCGCCACGACGCCTCCAGCGAGGCCGATTGGCAACGGGTGATGGACAGCCTCGGCGAGCGTCATGGCCGGCTGGACATCCTGCTCAATAATGCCGGGATGCTGCAGACCGGCTCGATCGAAGACACCGAGTTGCAGGACTGGGAGCGGATCATGCGGGTCAATGCCGCCAGTGTGTTCCTCGGTTGCCGCGCCGGTATCGCCCTGATGAAGGGCCACGGCGGGTCGATCATCAACGTCTCCTCGGTGGCTGCGCTGGCCGGGCGAGACGATTACCTGGCGTACAGCGCCTCGAAAGGCGCGGTGGCGGCGCTGACCCGCTCGGTGGCGGCGTTCTGCAGGCGTCGCAAGTACCGCATCCGCTGCAACTCGCTGCACCCGGACGGTGTGCTGACCGACATGACCCGCGGCGGTTTCCCCGCAGGTCTGGACCCGTCGCGGCTGACCATCGACAGCGACCCGATGAACCGCATGTGCCTGCCGGAGGATGTGGCGGGCAGTGTGTTGTACCTGGCCAGTGACGAATCGCGGGCGGTGAATGGGGTGGAGTTGCGCATCGACAGTGGGCAGTTGGTGATGTCGATCTAGCCCTTCTGGCCCCATCGCCGGCAAGCCGGCTCCCACAGGTACAGCACAGTATTCAAGGTCTGTGCTTTACCAGTGGGAGCCACTGCCTTGCTCAACTTCCAAAAGCTGATGCGATTCCTGTGGGAGCGGGCTTGTCCCGCGAACACCGGCGAAGCCGGTGCCATGCTCCGCGCCGCCTGTTTCGCGGGTCAAGCC